>SDBS01003365.1_pt1 | contig 15698 bp, 16 predicted proteins | sample 2277091 | NCBI WGS metagenome assembly SDBS01 (sample SAMN10404972, study PRJNA504765) | marine sediment metagenome | isolation source: marine sediment core GS10_PC15, 163 cmbsf | place: Arctic Ocean: Southern Knipovich Ridge | collected 2010 | reverse complement strand
ACCTCAGGGTTCGTGTCAGTGGGCATGGATGTGATGTTGGTGGGTCCTATGCCCACACCAGCGATTGCTATGTTGACGCGTTCTCTGCGTGCGGATTTAGGGGTAGTTATATCAGCCTCACACAACCCATATCAGGATAATGGCATCAAACTGTTTGGCCCAGACGGCTATAAATTATCAGACTCAGTTGAGAAAAAAATCGAAGCAGTTGCTTTGCAAGATAAATTAACAGGGCTTGCAGAACCGAGTGATTTAGGGCGGGCATGGCGCTTAGATGATGCGCCAGGTCGCTACATTGAATTTGTAAAAAGTACATTTCCTAGAAATATACGCTTAGACGGGCTAAAGGTCGTATTGGATTGTGCCAATGGCGCGGCTTACAAGGTGGCGCCGACCGTATTTTGGGAGCTCGGAGCAGAAATTATCCCAATCGGGATAGACCCAGACGGTTGTAATATTAACCTTGAATGTGGTGCTACCGCGACTGATGCCATGCAGCGTGCGGTTATTGAACACAAGGCTGATATAGGAATTTCTCTGGATGGTGATGCGGATCGCGTGCTGATTGCTGATGAAAAGGGCACATTAGTGGATGGCGATCAGTTGCTAGCTATTATAGCAACCTCATTGCGCAATCAGGGTAAGTTACAGGGGGATAGTGTTGTAGGTACGGTTATGTCGAATATTGGGTTGGAGCAGTATTTTCAGTCGCATGGCATAAAGTTGCATCGGGCTCCAGTTGGTGATCGTTATGTTTCGGCCCATATGCGCGAACAGGGATGCAATATCGGCGGGGAGCAATCCGGACATATTATCTTGAATGATTATATCACCACCGGTGATGGACTTATTGCGGCACTCCAAATTTTAGCTGTGATTGTAGAATCTGGTAAACCCGCTAGTGAAGTATGCCGAGTGTTTGAACCAATGCCTCAGGTCCTTAGAAATGTAAAAATCGGCACTGGTGACCCACTTACTAACCAAACTGTTCAGAGCACAATTCGCGAAGCGGAGGCAGGCTTGGGAAGTGAGGGACGTGTGTTGGTACGTAAATCAGGCACCGAGCCGTTGTTGAGAATCATGGCTGAGGGCAGAGACCAAACGCAACTCGAAGAATCTGTAGATGCAATCGTTAAGGCCGTGGGCAACGCTAGTCGTTAGCTTTGAAGCGGCCAATGGTGAGCAATGGCGTGCGACGTAGGGTTGAATAAGGAGTAACAATTTGTACAATTTTAAAAAAGTATTTTTGGGTTGGTTGTTTACAGTGGCATTGCTGGGCTCTGCGCATGCTAGCCAAACAATCGATGCTGAGGGGCTAGTAAGCAATCAGCCAATGCCGTATCCTTTGTTTGCGGATAGGGAAGTTCAGGATATCTTGTTGCCTCTGGCCAGTAATGCCCCCTCTTCGGTAGAAAGTAGAAAAAGAAAGTTCGGCGTGGGTGATAACTCCCCTCCTAAGAGAAGGCGTGCTGAGAGCCCCCGAGGAAGAGCGAAGACGATTTAGAAAATCCTAGCGGCTTCCGGGCTGGGTTTGAGCCTCGAAAAAAATCCTTGCATAAATATCTATTGATCCCATATATATGCTAGTCTCTTTAATCGATTGAGCGTGGTGCTATGACTTTTTTGCTTTATTTAGGATGTATCTTGTCGTGGGGAGCTTCCTGGTTGGCTATTAAATTCCAACTGGGGGCTGTGCCTGTGGAGTGGTCCATTGGCTATCGTTTTATTGTTGCATCGTTGTTGTTATGTGCCTGGTGTGCTTGGCAAAAGCGTAGCTTGCGGTTCTCGCTTCGTGACCACGGATTTATAGCTTTGCAGGCTTTGGGGCTATTTTCTGCCAACTATTATATGTCATATAGCGCCACCGAGTATCTGACTACCGGTATTAATGCCGTGGTTTTTTCTACAATTTTGATGTTCAATATTGCAAACTCGGCAATTTTTTTCAAAGAACCGGTGAACAATAAAGTTATCTTGGCTGCATTGTGTGGTATTGGCGGTTTGGCTTTGGTGTTTTGGCCAGAGGTTTCAAATTTTGATTTAACCAGCTTCAGTGCTATGGGGATGGTATACGCGATAAGCGGTGCGGCCATAGCTTCCTTGGGCAATATTATGTCAGTAAGAAACCAGAGGTGTGGTCTGCCGGTGATGGAGACCAATGCCATAGGTATGGGGTATGGTGCCCTATATTGTTTGGCCTGGGCCATGTTTAGTGGTAAGCCCATGATATTTGATATGTCACCCATGTACATAGGATCATTATTCTATCTGGCCGTTGTTGGATCCATAATTGCCTTTGGGTGTTATTTGACCCTGATTGGTCGGGTAGGGGCTGTAAAGGGAGTATACCCACTGGTGATGGTGCCGGTAGTGGCGTTATTAATTTCTGAGATTTTTGAGGATTATCATTGGACAAGTTACTCAATGATTGGTATTGCAATGATCATAATTGGGAATTTCTTGGTGACTGGTGCGAAAACAGTAAAATTTACCAGGAAGCGCATTGCATAATAAATGAACCAACCAACACTACGTCCAAAAAATCCGAACTTTAGCTCTGGGCCTTGCACCAAGCGCCCGGGGTGGTCTCTGGACGTACTCGAAAGTGGTTTGGTAGGGCGTTCACATCGCTCCGCGGATGGTTTGGCCAAGCTTCAGGAAGCGATTAACCAAACGCGCAAAGTCCTAGACATTCCAGAAGATTACAAGCTCGCAATTGTTCCAGGATCTGCTACTGGTGCCATGGAAATGGCGTTTTGGTCGCTATTAGGTCCGCGGGCAGTAGATGTTTTTTCTTGTGATGTATTTGGTGGGCGTTGGGTTAATGATGTGGTCAACAGATTGCAGCTGCCAAATGTACGCGTGTTTGAAGCGGACTATGGAGATCTTCCAGATTTACAGCAAGTGAATTCCGATAATGATATCGTGTTTGTTTGGAATGCAACGTCATCAGGAGTTTGGGTGCCTGATGGGAACTGGTTGCCTCGGCAACGGGAGGGACTAGTTTTTTGCGATGCTGTGTCGGCAGTGTTTGTTGCTGATTTACCCTGGGAACAGCTTGATGTAACAGCTTTTTCTTGGCAGAAAGCCCTGGGTGGAGAGGCCGGCCAAGGAATGCTAGTGCTCAGCCCTCGAGCCCTGGCAAGGCTTGAGTCCTATACGCCGAAGTGGCCGGTGCCTGGATTGTTCAGACTTGATAATGAAAATATATTTTGTGGTGTAACCAATAGTACTCCATCGCTACTGGAGGTTGAGGATTTTTTGGATGCTTTGAGTTGGGCAGAACGAATAGGTGGAATGCCAGCTTTACGCCAGCGTGTGCAAAATAATTTCAATACAATTTCGGCCTGGGTTGAAAAAACGGATTGGGTTGAATTTTTGGCCAAGGACCCAGCATCGCGTTCGCCACTATCGGTTTGTCTAACGTTGGAGGGTGGCTGGCCTATGGTCAAAGAGATGGTGGCAAAGCTTGCCGTGGAAAATGTTGCTTTCGATATTAAAGGCCATAAACAAGCTCCCGCAAACATTCGTATTTGGTGTGGGCCCACGATTGAAACATCCGATATTAGCAGCTTGTTACCGTGGCTGGAGTGGTCATTCGCTGAAGTTAGCGGCACTCATAGGGTAGCGTGTTAGGGTCTCAAAGTTATAGCCAACTCTCTGCATTAACGCGAAATTTTTGACCCTTATTTTCAGCAGACTAGTGTCGAGGCAGGCAAACATGTCCTTTATCTTGGCCTTATCCTCATTGGATACGTTTCTGTTAATCGTTTGAATTTTAAGATGGGGTATGTAGCTTTCAAAGCTTTCATCGAAACGATAATCGGTATTCTCTGCCAGCAACTTTGCGGCCCGTTGACTTAGCTGCTGCAACAACTCGTCGGGGCCAAGCTTAGCGCAGAGAATATGTCCATATTGCCCAAATCCTACGGTACCTAGTATTTGAAGAGCAAAGGGTTCGATGTTTTTCATCTCTTCAAATGCACCAATTACTTGCTGCCGATCTTCAATTTTTACATCCTTGATAAAACCTAAGGTTAAGTGAAAATTGCGTCTTTTTACCCGCAGCAACTGCTTCTTTGGCAATGGTAAGTACAGTTCCTTCGCTATAATATCCTGATCTTCCTTACCAAATTCAATGGCCAGAAACACACTTTTAACTCTGGGAAAATTTTGATTCATGCTTGCCAATCCGCGCTGTTTATTAGTATACTCTGCTATTATGTTAAAAGTTAAACTCGACCCAGAAGCCCTAGCTCTGAATGCCGTGGCATTTATAATCGACGACGAACAATTGATCAGCCGATTTCTAAGTGTATCAGGATTGAGTCCGAATGACATGCGCAAAAATTTACAGCGGCCAGAAACTATGGCGGCAATCGTAGACTTTTTGCTGGAAGATGAACAAGCACTGGTACAATTTTGCCAAGATTATAACCTGCCTCCAGAAAAAATTTGGCAGGCACGTCTCAAGCTTCCCGGGTCTCCAGCCGCAGTTTTGTAATTTTCGCGGAATGCTTCAATCTAGAATTTCTCGACGTCTCCAGCCATGCGGATAAACACTTCCTCCCAGGTTTTGCCATAAGGGTAGAAGCCATCCCTTTGCTTTTTTTCCCACTGCTCCCGCTTTTCTGGGGTATCGATTTTAAAATCTGGTCGGTATTTCATGGTGATCTCGCGCAGGTCTTGATGTAGCTCGGCCGTTGAAGGGCGTCCCCAATACCAATAGCCATTATAGATTTTGAAAATCTTAAGACCCGGTTCTAAAACAAAGGTGTGTGGGATCATCGGTTTGTTAACCTGATCCGTGTACTCTTCGATTCCTAGGTCATTTAGAATAATCTTTTCTTCATCATACATAAACGGCCAGTGTGCACCGACACCTAAGCGCAAGTCATTGATCAACACGAAGTTATCGCAATTAATCGTTACAATGCGGCTAAATCCAACATCACATTGAGATGAAAATTTAACCAATTGGTGCAACTGCTGCCGATCTTTTGGGCAATAAATTCCTCGGCCCAGCATAACAATCATGGGATCACTTCCCTGAAGCAGGGATAATTTACGTTTCACATTAGTGTGATCCGGTAATTCATAATCTGGGAACTGGGCCCCAACTTTTATATCTGCTCTCATTCTGGTTCTCCTTTTGGAGTCGCTTTATGCAGCTCATCATAAAAAAATTAAGAAAGTGTTGAATATTTTTTACGTTAGGAGAGGGTGAACAGTTACAAATTTTCAAACAGCACTTGCCTTATTTGTGCAAAAAATGTAGGGTTTGCGTTACATTAAGGCGGGTAGAGACATGCACCTCACAAAAGATAATATCTACAAAATTGCGCGGTTAGCGCGGCTGAAAATTGATGATCAAGAAGCGGACGCTTTGTGTGCAGACCTTGAGCATATTTTGGGGTGGGTGGAAAAATTAAAAGAACTAAATACTGAGGCAGTTGAGCCAATGGTCGGAGTAACTGTGGAGGCTATGCCAATGCGTGATGATAAGGTAACAGACGGTGGTATAGCTGAAGAAATTATGCAGAATGCTCCCGACCAGCAACATGGCATGTTCGCCGTTCCCAAGGTAATTGAATAAAATTATGACCGATCTAACTAATTTCACAATTGCAGAAGCACGAAAAAAGCTAAACAGCAAAGATATTTCAGCCGTTGAGTTGACAGAAGCTCACTTGCGGCAGTTGGACAAGACGCGAGATCTTAATGCTTACGTGACCGAAACTCCGGAAATAGCACTGGCGGCGGCCAAAACTAGTGATGAGCGTTTAGCAAAGGGCCAGGCGCGGGCTTTAGAAGGTATTCCTATTGCGATTAAGGATTTGTTTTGCACTAAAGGGGTGCGCACCACTGCCAGCTCTAAGATTTTGGATAATTTTGTATCCCCTTATGAGTCTACTGTGACCGCCAATTTGTTCAATGCGGGCGCATTGATGTTGGGAAAAACAAGCTTGGACGAGTTTGCCATGGGATCATCTAATCTGACCAGTGCGTTTGGTCCAGTGGTGAACCCTTGGCGTCGCAAGAATGATGATCAGCCCCTCGTTTCCGGGGGGTCGTCTGGTGGATCCACTGCTGCAGTTGCTGCGCATGCAGCAATGGGGGCAACTGGCACCGACACAGGTGGATCGATTCGTCAACCGGCATCTTTTTGTGGAGTGGTTGGCTTGAGGCCTACGTACGGGCGTTGCTCGCGGTTTGGTACTGTGGCATTTGCCTCCTCATTAGATCAGGCTGGCCCAATAACCCGTACGGTGCGTGATGCAGCAATCATGCTAGAAGCAATGGCAGGACATGACCCTAAAGATGCTACTTCAGCAAATATTCCCGTTGCCAATTATGAATCTGCCCTTACTGGTGAGATCAAGGGGCTTAAAATTGGAATTCCCAAGGAATATCAAGTAGATGGCATGAATAGTGAGGGCACCAAGACCTGGCAGCAAGGCATAGATTGGCTAAAGCACGCCGGAGCTGAAATCATCGATGTTTCTCTGCCCCATACGAAGTACGCTCTGCCGGCCTATTATGTGATTGCTCCAGCTGAGGCCTCGTCTAATTTGGCGCGTTATGATGGAGTGCGGTTTGGTGTACGGGAAAGTGGTAACGATCTGACGGAGCTATATGAAAATACTAGAGCTACAGGGTTTGGTAAAGAAGTTAAGCGCCGTATTTTAATAGGTACTTATGTGCTTTCCGCTGGTTATTATGATGCCTATTACGTAAAGGCTCAAAAGGTGCGTCGGTTAATAACTCAGGATTTTCAGAAGGTATTTGCAGATGTTGATTTGTTGCTCACGCCTTCGACTCCTAATGGTGCTTTTCCTATAAATGCTCCGCCCCAGGATCTAATTGCGATGTACATGAATGACGTGCTGACAGTGCCCGTGAACTTGGCTGGGTTGCCGGCTATTTCGATACCAGCTGGCTTGACCGAAGATGGTTTGCCGTTGGGATTGCAATTGATAGGTCACGCGTTTGGTGAGGAAACAATATTGCGTGCAGCTGAGGTCTTGGAAACAGCAGCAGCTTTTCCCAAGCTTGTACAAACTGTGAGGCAAGCATCATGAGTCAGCTAACCGAAAAACATTTTATCCGTGGCGAAACCGGGGTTTGGGCGGCAGTAATAGGTTTGGAGGTACATGCTCAGATTGCTTCAAAAGCTAAGCTGTTTTCAGGTGCGTCTACGGAGTTTGGTGCGGATCCCAATAGCCAGGTTTCGTTTGTGGATGCAGGCTTTCCTGGTATGTTGCCGATCATAAACAAATTTTGTGTGGAGCAAGCAGTAAAGACTGGGTTGGGAATGCACGCAGCGATCAATTTGACTTCGGTGTTTGACCGTAAAAATTATTTCTATGCAGATTTACCTGCTGGCTATCAGATTTCTCAATTCAAACAGCCGATAGTTGGGGAAGGGCACTTGGATATAGACCTGGCTGATGGTGAAAGCAAGCGCATTCATATAGAGCGTTTGCACTTGGAACAAGATGCGGGTAAAAGCATTCATGATCAGCATCCCAACAAGTCGTTGATTGACTTAAATCGTTCTGGGGTTGCGCTGATGGAAATAGTCACCAAACCTGATATGAGCAGTAGCGAAGAAGCCATGGCCTTCGTGAAGAAACTCAGAACTTTATTGCGGTATCTTGGAACCTGTGATGGCAATATGGAGCAGGGCAGCATGCGTGCAGATGTCAACGTGTCGCTACATAGGCCAGGAAATCCCTTTGGCACAAGGGCCGAGATCAAAAACGTCAATTCCATACGTTTTATTGGGCAAGCTATTGAATACGAAATTACGCGTCAGCTAGCTTTACTTGAGGATGGCAACGAGATTGTACAGGAAACTCGTTTGTTTGACTCTGGAAAAGGGGAGACTCGATCGATGCGCTCAAAAGAAGAAGCTCATGATTATCGCTATTTTCCAGATCCAGATTTGCCTCCGTTGGTCATAGAACAAAAATGGGTTGATCAGATCAAAGCCACCTTACCAGAATTGCCTGATGATAAGGAAGAGCGCTTCATCAAGGATTACAACCTTAAACCTTATGATGCAGGGGTTTTGGTTAGCGAAAGGGATACCGCTGATTATTTTGAAGCAGCGTTGCAAGAGATATCCCCAGAGGCCGTTAAGACGCTCGCCAATTGGATCATCAGTGAGCTGTTTGCGTTACTGAAAACTGATAGCCTTAACATTACCGAATCTAAGATAGATCCCAAAGCAATAGCCCAACTGGTTAACCTAATACAAAAGGGCACAATTTCAGGTCGAATTGCCAAAGAAGTATTTGCTGAAATGTGGGCAACTGGCCAAGAAGCCAGCACTATTGTTAAGGAACAGGGCCTAGAACAGGTAAGTGACGATACAGCCATCGCCGCTGTCATTGATCAGATCTTGGCTGACAACCAAAATATGGTGGAAGCTTACAGATCGGGTAAGGACAAATTATTTGGCTTTTTTGTGGGACAGGTAATGAAAGCCATGGCCGGCAAAGCTAACCCTAAAGTCGTTAATGATCTCTTGCATAAAAAACTAGATAGTTAGTTTGTTCTGCCAATAAATATAAAATTTTAACTATTTACTCTATATTAATTATCTTCCTTCATAATTGTACTGTAGCTAGGCTTGCGCCTGGACTACATTAAACTTAGGAGGACAAAATAATGACTAAATTACTATACGGTATAGCAATTTTAATTGCTGGGCATCTATTTGCTGCACCTGTGCAATCTTCTAGTATGGCTTCTGCGATTGAAGGCGCGGTCATGGGTGCCGGTGAGGAAGCTATGCAAAGAATGATGGAAGGTGAAGGGGAATTGTATGCTGCCGATGAGATGTATGGTCCCGAGGAGCAAGCAGGTCCAAGGGGACATAATAAGAAGCCAAAGCATGAAAACTGGCAAAAAGGTAAACGCGAGCACGGGCAACAGGGTAGAGAACGCGGAATGCGACACCACAGTGGTGAGCGTCAGTGGAAACACCACGGTAGAGGCTATCATCACGATCCTCGTTGGGAAGGGCGTCATAGGAAGGGTTTCCAGGGTGATCCCCGCTGGAGGCATCATAATGGTGAGCGTCATCGCTGGATGGGTGATAAGAAACAGCGTCATGGTTGGAGATACCACAAGAGAGATTATTCTGGAGGTTATCACCGCCGGCATCTTCGCAATGGCAAAGGCTATCAGGAACGCTCGGGCGGTAGCCAGCAGCAGATGAGAATGCATCATCGGCGTGGTAGCAGTGCTGGAAAAGGTGGCAAGCGATAAAAAAATAGCTTTAGTAGTTTTTGAATTCTATGCGCTCTGCGAGTTTATCGTGGAGCGCATTTTCATTGCTAGAATACCTTTTTGGTCACGGGCATGCGGCGCAAGATCCGGTCAGTGAATGCCCAAGAGGCTACCAATCCTATGGTGAAAGCAAAAAGAAGCTTTATGGTTGGGGGCAAGGTACTATCTAGTAAACCATATTGTACCCAGACCACAAATGGTTCGTGGAAAAAGTAAATTCCGTACGAACACGCAGCTAGGGATGTCCATAGTGGGGGTTGGGACTCAGTAAAGCAGCGTAGGGTAGCTAGAATCGCAATGGTAATGGCAGCACAAAAGAAGCCATGTAGCGTAGTTCTTACTAATACTAGTGGCGCTTCGTCAAAGATTATAGGCCATGCCTGTGCCCAGGATCCACCTTTCATGAAGTAGTATCTTACTTCATCACTAAATGCTCCATCGTATAGATAGCTTAGGGAGAATGAAATATATAGCACAGCTAAGATAGAGGCTATAACTGACCACTGCAGCCAGCTATGAGATAATTTTTCGAGTAGTTTTTCATCTTTTAATACTCCTGAGTATTGCAAGCCTACACCTATGAAGAAATAAAAAATGAAACTTAGCAGCATGTTAGCTCGGGCAAAAAATACTTTCCAAAAGCCAATCCACCATTTTGCTCCCCAGGCAAGGTCGCTGACACCGATCAGGATGGCTCCGACTCCCCCCAATACCAGGAATCCATAAAGGGGATTTTTGACCATACCTTTGGCAAGCTGGCTGAGCCAGTTTAGCAGAAATGGCATGGTGGTGTGTATAATGGCTGTTGCAAATGTAAGAGCCGATAGCAAGATTAGGAACCAGAATCCCCCACCTTGCAGTTCATGAGGAAAAAAAATATTGGCCCAAAAATCTAAATACGACAAGGGGTTCTGAGCCGTTATTAGATGCCTGGGGTAGGCTAGCATGGGTACAATAATGATAATTCCCAAAAAGCAGGGGATGACAAGGCGTACCATTTTTTCAACTGTGAAGCTCCACCAGCCGCGTCGCTCGAGCGATGGTAGTATAAACATTCCAGAAATCAAGAATAGGGTTTGCATGATAAAGCTGTCAGTGGTCATAAAGATGGCATCAAAAAATGTGTCTCTATCGGTGGTTGGCACAAACCACAGGTCACCGCCCCAGACGTAGGCGTAGGCTTGCGTGGCGTGTTGTAGCACGACCAGAGCAATGATAAAACCTCGTGCATTATCCAGAAAATGTAGTCTTTTTGCTTTTGAAGAGTGCATTTTACCACCTAAAGCGTTACATAGTATATATAGGTATATAACAAATTAAGGTTTAGTGTGCAAAAAAAGAAATCAAGCTCTAGGATGCCTGCCAAAAAAGTAGCCGTGGATAACTATTTGGTTGGTCATTACCAATGTAACAAAAAAGGGGCATGGGTAGTGCCTGCCAATCGCCGGATCAAACTCAAGCTATTCGTGAACTCCAAAACCACGCATTTGGCTGAGCATGATGACTTGGTAGTTGTTGAAGTGCTCGGGTCTCGCAAGTGTGGTCGTCTTGAAGCTAAGGTCGTCAAGAGGCTTGGGCCCGTTAGTGATCCGGCTGCGCTTTCATCTATCGCAGTACATGATCACGATTTGCCGCAAAATTTTCCCACAGATGCAATGCAATTGGCGCAGGGAGCTAAGCTGCCCCCTTTAAGAGGCAGAGAGGATTTGCGCAAAGTTCCATTGGTAACGATTGATGATGAGGATGCACGTGATTTTGACGATGCAGTGTGGGCTGATCCTGATAGCAATCCTAATAATCCTGGTGGTTGGTGTGCTCTGGTAGCGATTGCCGATGTTGCGTACTACGTCAGGCCAGAGGATTCATTGGATCAAGCTGCTAGTGAGCGAGGAAACTCGGTTTATTTACCGGACAGAGTAATTCCCATGTTGCCAGAGGCATTATCAAACAATATGTGTTCTTTAGTTCCTAATGAGGATAGAGCATGCTTAGCGGTGTATATGTGGTTGGATAAAGAAGGGAATTTACTGAGCCACCGATTTGTGCGGGGCATTATGCGGTCAGCTGCTCGTCTAACCTATAAGCAAGTGCAGCACACCCATGATCAGCAATCCCGTGACCACCCTTTGTGTAATCAGATTGATTCGTTGTACGGAGTTTTCGAGGCATTGATGAAAAATCGCAAACGGCGCGGGACTCTGGATTTTGATTTGCCGGAACGCAAGATTGTGTTGGATGATGCTGGCAACCTCAAAGACGTAGAGCCAAGACATCGGCTTGATAGTCACAAATTGATAGAAGAGCTGATGATATTGGCCAATGTAGCAGCAGCAAAAGAGCTTGAGCGCTTAGGCAAGCCAGTTATGTACAGGATTCATGATAATCCTGATCCTATGAAAATTCACGATTTGAAATCTATGTTGAAAAAGTTTGGATTCAAACTGCCCAAGGGGGAAGATGTTGAGGCTAGGGCACTATCCAAGCTAGTTAAACAAGCCAAAGATACCCCGTATGAACAGGTTATCAATATGTTGGTGTTGCGTAGCCAATCACAAGCGGAATATAGCCCAAATAACATTGGACACTTTGGGTTGCAGCTTGCAAGCTATTGCCATTTTACCTCCCCAATTCGGAGATATTCTGACATCCTAGTACATCGTGCTTTAATTGCTGGCCTGGATTTGGGGAGTGATGGTTCGGATTCGTTTGAAAATGGTAAGTTAAAAGAAATAGGGTGGTCTCTCTCGGAAACCGAGAGGCGGGCGACTTTGGCTGAACGCGATACTGTGGATAGATATGTAGCAGCATTCATGGTTGACCAGGTTGGGCAAATATTTACTGCTCGCATTACGGGTGTAGCCAAATTTGGATTGTTCGTTACAATAGAAAACACGGGTGCTACAGGGTTTGTACCCGTGGGGACTTTGGCGGATGATTATTATCAGTATGACGAAAAGCTGCACTCCCTAACGGGGCGACGCAAACGATTTGTATTTTGTTTGGGGGATTTAATAAAGGTGCGGCTGGAGGAATCGACTCCGCTCACTGGTAGTATGGAATTCCGATATATACCTAAAAGGCAAAAGAAACAACGCAAATCGGTAAGCCGATAATAACAAAAAATTAAGCTGTATCTGGCACTATGACCATAGTGGATAACTCTAAGGACATAGTAAGCAATGACCCGTAGAATAAACAGGTTTCAACCAATCAATAGTAATAATGACATCAGGCCACTGGTAATTGTGGCCAAAGATGACCCATTATCACTGCGCTTGACTTGTGATGTTCTGGAAGGACGTGGTTACCAAACTATGGCCGTTACCAACGGTAAGATGATTGCTGAAGCAGCCTTTCATCATCGTCCAGATTTAGTACTAATTGATCTGAATTCTCATAAAATTTCTGCTACAGAAATTGTGGAGAAAATGTACCAAAATACTAACCTTCAAAAAACCCCTGTGATAGTTGTCAGGAACTCCAGCATGGAAGATGAGGCCAGCAAGGCGATCTATATAGAGAAGTCTCTTTCCACTAGGCAGCTTTTGGAAGTCATAGAGTCCGAGCTTACAAAGGCCAGAAAGCAGGAAGGTTAAGACTTTTCCGGCGATTTCAATCCATTTTTCTTCGAAACTCGTAGATGCTTCACTTTACGTGGGTCTGCATCCAGAACTTCGAATTCAACCCCACCGGGGTGGTTGATAATTTCTTTGCGTATGGGTACCCTGCCAGCTAGTGCTATTACTAGTCCACCAACGGTTTCTATATCTTCTTCTTTACGTTCTTGTGCAGTTAAAATGGGCCCAAACTCCTCTTCAAATTCTTCGATTTCCATACGAGCATTTACCAATACAGAGCCGTCGGATAACTTAGTCATTTTGTATTTGAGATCGGCGCCATATGCGTCTTCGAGTTCGCCAATGATTTCATGCACTATATTCCAGTCGGTGACCAGACCGTCTACGCCGCCAAATTCGTCCACTACCACCGCCACGGGAATATGAGTAGTGCGCATTTGCATCAGTAAATCCAGTAATGGCATGGACGGTGTGACAAATAAAACTTCGCGCATAAGTTGGGCATAGTCGACCTTGGTAAAGTCAGGAGCACAGGACAACAGGTCATTTAGATGGATATAGCCGAGGATATTGTCAAGATTATTGCTATATACGGGAAGCCTGACAAACCCGGTTTCCTTGAACTTACGTAACAGGTCCTGAAAAGGGCTGTCAATAGGAATACCCGTAATTTCAGCGCGCGGGATTTTAATATCATCAGCTGTGACATCCATCAGTTTGATTATATCTGTAATCAGATCTTTTTCTTCAAGATTTAAGGACGTTTCTCCCTCTTTGATGATTTCTTCAATCGTATCTTGCAGAGATTCTGGCTCTGTCTTTGAAGCGAAGAATTTACGCATAAATAGCTGCTTTAGTTTGGTAAGCACTTGTTATTTCCTAATCGTATGGATTGTTGATTCCCAGTTCATTCAAAATTTCAGTTTCCAGGTGTTCCATCGTCTCAGCAGCATTAGGCTTTGCGTGATCATATCCAAGAAGATGTAGTACTCCATGAACTAAAAGATGCGCAAAGTGATCCTTAAAGGTTTTGTGTTGCTCTTGCGCTTCCCGGTCAATGGTTTCAAATGCAAAAATAATATCTCCCAGTGCTATTGCCTCATCTTTTGTGGGGAAAGACAAAACATTAGTTGGCTTGTCAATATTGCGGTATTTAAGGTTTAAGGTCTGAACAAACGCGTCGTCGGCTAACACGATGCTGACTTCATAGGTGTGGAAAGCAGGCTTGAGGTGGTGCAGCACTTTCTCAACGGTGGTTTGTATCCAGGTGTCGTCAACTTTGTTTTGCCAAAGTTCTGATGGTCTTAGTATATCGATTTCTATTTCTATCATAATTTCATCCATATGCTTTGATTATTTGATTCACCAGCGGGTGGCGTACTCTATCGGTCTCATTAAGATAAATAAATTTAATATCACTCACATCTTTTAAAACTGTAGTAGCATCCTTCAGCCCGGAGACCGTGGATGGAGGTAGGTCAATCTGAGTTAAATCCCCGGTTACTACCATGTATGATCCTTCTCCCAGCCTAGTCAAAAACATCTTCAGTTGGGCGATGGAAGTGTTCTGTGCTTCGTCTAAAATTACATAGGCATGTGCTAAGGTCCGGCCACGCATAAAGGCGAGGGGAGCGATTTCGATTTCTCCGTTTTCAAGGCGTTTTGTTACTTGTTCTGCGGGCATCATGTCATAGAGCGCGTCATAAAGAGGGCGTAAATAAGGGTCAATTTTTTCGCGTAACGCACCAGGCAGGAACCCTAGGTGTTCGCCAGCTTCCACAGCTGTACGTGAAAGGATAATGCGATCGACCTTGCCTTGCAAAAGCATTGATACACCAGTAGCAACCGCCAGGTAAGTCTTGCCAGTGCCGGCGGGGCCAACAGCGAAAACCATATGGCGCTTATTGAGCGCTTCTACATAGTGAGTTTGTCCCGAAGAGCGGGGAAAGACTGCTCGTCTACGCGTCTGAATCTTAATCTCATCTTTTGAGGAGTTTGACTTGGGCATGCGGATGGCGGCATCAACTTCTGATTCGCTTATGCTAAGCTCTTTTTGAAGGCGTCGATACAATTTTTTCAGGGCATTTTCAGCTACAGTAACGTCAGACAGGCTGCCGGAAATTCTTAGCACATTGCCGCGTACGACAATCACAACATCCAGAGCATTTTCAATACGTAGAATATGCAGATCATGTGCTCCCAACAATGATTGGAGTAATCGATTATCGTCAAATTCTAAGTGCGCTACGGAATCAGAGTCCGAGGATGTCAATTATAGAACCTTTTCTAAAGTCATAAGAAGCCTCATAGAGTAATTATACAACATGCAGCGCCTTATGGCTATAAAAAATGGATTTAACTATGATGACCGCGCCAAATATTTTCCCAACATGTCATTCAGGGCCTCTATTTCCGCATCAAGTTTCACTCGATCTTTTTGCGTATCTGCAAGGGCTTTGGCCTTTTCTAGTGACACAGATGATGCTGACAAGTATTTCAGCTAATCCACTTGTACAACGTATTTCGTGGGCTCTATGACACAACTGGTGAATGTATGCAGACTTTCTCAGTAATTTGACATTAGGAATGAGAATGCCACTATCCAATTTTGTATCTCAGCTATTTTCGGGAGCCCATTTGTGCGTGCCAACAACACCTCTAGATCCCAGTTACTATAGTCATTCCAAAAACAAACCGTATGTTGTAGAATGTGATCATTGATCATGTAGGTTCGAATCAGTGTCATACAGTTTAGATTTACGCAAAAGAGTTGTAGATTTCGTCTTATCGGGAGGTAACAAGGTTGAAGCGAGTCGAAGA
>SDBS01003363.1_pt1 | contig 15705 bp, 15 predicted proteins | sample 2277091 | NCBI WGS metagenome assembly SDBS01 (sample SAMN10404972, study PRJNA504765) | marine sediment metagenome | isolation source: marine sediment core GS10_PC15, 163 cmbsf | place: Arctic Ocean: Southern Knipovich Ridge | collected 2010 | reverse complement strand
ATATGATCACAAAACTTGATAATATGGTTTATGACTGCTAATTGTTTGCCAGTTTTTTGCTTATAATCATCAACAATATTTTCCAATTGGCCTACCTTATTTTCTAAATAGTACGGTACGGTATGATCTCCATAAATGTTGTTTTTAAATCGTTCAGTTAAAAGTTCTATTGGATCCTTACCGGAATTTAGAATATTGTCCTCAAATATCTGAGAAAAATAATTAGAACCAATCCAAGTATCAAAAAAAACTAAATTCCCACCACACTCTTCAAATAGATCTATTAAATAATCCCCAATAAATATAGAACATCCTGTTAAGATGAGATCTTTTAAATTATTTGATTTTTGAGATTGGTTATTTTTATAACTTTGAATAAGATTTTCAATTTCGGGTAAAATATTAGGACCAAAGAGCATGGCTTTTTGATATATGTTTAGCTTTTCTTTACCACCATTATTTAATTCATTAATTTCGGAGAGAGTGATTTTAAATTTATTATATTTTTTAATACTCTCCAATATCTCCTCTTTTTTTATTTCGGTTCCCTTAATTTTTTCAAGTTGGGATTTAAAATCTAACAATTCAAGCTCATAATATTTTAAAGCATTATCATTTTGAGTATACGAAATATAAAAATTTAAACGAGGGATGTCAAAATATTTAGTAATAACTTCAGCTGCACACACATTAGAAACACAATGATTTGAAACAATAAAATAATCGATCAGCTCTAAAAAACGGAATCGGCTTGGTTTCAAAGAGAATAATCCAATACACGATTGAGCAAATGCACATGTAGATGGAGGAAGGTAATCATGACTAGAATTCATCAATTCATCGTTGCCTCCAAATATAAGGTTAAGAGGAATAAATCCTGCGGCATCAATTAATTCTTCAGGAAGGTTATCATGGGCCATGAAGGCTATAATTTTTTTTCCTTCAGCTTTTTTTTTCCTTAAATACTCGTAATAATTTGTTAAGAGTTCCAAATCTATCATTTTTATATTAAAAGTTCAAACTACATTTTAAAATTTATCAATGTCAATAGAATATGTTGTATATTATATTGAATGGAATTAATCACCTAATCTTAAATGAAAAATGTATAAAAAGAGTTAAAATTTATTTCTGTATATTTGTTTGAGCAATTAAGGCAGCTCCTATCGCACCAGTCAATTGAGGATGTTCTGGTCTAACTATATCGAACCCTAATTCAACTTCTAAATAATTCTTTACTGCATTATTTTTAGCTACACCCCCACAGAAGGCTAATTGAGGTGCTACTCCAATACGCTTTGCCATTCCACCAACTCTACGCGCAATAGACTTATGAATCCCGCTTGCAATATCTTCCTTAGATGCTCCTTTAGCAAAAAGAGAAATAACCTCGCTTTCGGCAAAAACTGTACAAGTTGAACTAATTGCAGCAGGATTATTTGATTTTAATGCGAACGTACCTATCTCTTCAATCGGCACTTCAAGAGCGCGAGCCATAACTTCTAAAAACCTACCTGTTCCCGCAGCACATTTATCATTCATTTGAAAGTCGATAACTTTTCCTGTCTTTTTCGATATAACGATAGCTTTGCTGTCTTGGCCTCCTATATCAATTACGGAATGGACTTCCGGGAAAAAATATTGTGCACCTCTCGCATGTGCTGTGATTTCTGTAATACGATCATCAGCAATGTCAATTGAATTTCTTCCATATCCAGTTGACATGACATATACATCCGAACTCTTAAGATTGTTTTTTTCTAAAATATCATCAAATAAGTTATGTCCAATCCTTTTAAAATCATAAGTAGATCGATCTACACGATAATCAACCAGTTTATTGTCATCTAATAATACAACTTTAGTTGCTAACGAGCCAATATCTACGCCTATTGTCTTCAAAATTCTAGTTTCACATAATTTATACTTTAATAAAATGAGAAATGAAGCTAAAATAATAAATTTTTTGAGCTAAGATATAATAAAAAATTCATTGATTAACCCGTGATTTGGCCGAGTAGTAATGTTACAATCAGAGTCACCACTCCCGCAGCAACTAGGTGAAGGGCATACCTAAGGCGCCCGCCTCCAGAAATTTGACCTAGATAAATGCCTAAATATACTAGCAAACCCACAAGGATAATATATGAGGAGATAAAATGCATAATTGTTAGAGATTCACCAAAAAAAAAGGGTATTAAAGGAAGAGAAGCTCCTAAAACGGGTGCTCCTCCATCTACTAAGGAAGCGACAATTGTCGCAAAATTTTCAGATTTAGTAATTATCGTCTCTTGTGATTTTTTTTTCTTGCGAGATTTTTTCTCCACTTTTCCAGTTTCAATTTCTACTTCCCCATCTTCTTCATCAAGTATGACCATTTCTTTTTTTAGGTCTCTTATTTTTTTCTTTCGCTCGGCTTCTTCAGAGAGGAATGCACCCCACAACCCACTAATCCCTATTGCTAGAGCAGTGGCAAAGCCAGTTATAATAACATTACTTGGAACAAGTAAACCTGGATTAGCAAGGAAAAGAATAAGCATACCGCTAATTATGCCCGAACAAGTCAACGCTCCATCGAAACAATTGTTGAAAAATTTACGTCGAGCAATCTCACCCAGATTAGACATTTTAGAGTATAGTTTCCACTTATCAATAATTTCTTCTAGAGGACTCATTAAGCTTGACCCACAACCTTAGATTGAATACTAGGCTAAACGTGATAATTTATACTAATTAATATAGGTAATTGCATTCTTTAAAACCTATTATTTATTTGTTTAGTTTGATAATAATATCATAATTAGTAAATTAAATTATTGATGAAACCTTATGCAAAAAATTAAAGAACAAATTTTAACAATGCTCATCGAACACTGTCGTATTATATCTTCTGTAATTAGTGATATGGGTGTATATTATTCCTCCTGGGCGAAAGATTTCAAAGCTAATAAAAAGGATCTTGAAAAGAAAAAAATTAAAATGCAAATGTCGGAGGAAGAAGCTGATGAAATAAAAATAAAACTAATTAAGCAATTTTCTGAAGCAGGCGCTCAAGGTTTAGGTGATTATATCTCTCTAATATTAAGAATGGATAACGTTATTAACTACGCGATAGAATTTGTTGATATATTAGCTTTCATTGATTCTGACATAAATGAAAATCTAAAAAAGAGATATGAAAAACTGCTAAACAAAATCTTAGAAATGTCTGATGCTTTAAAATCTACGATTAAAGGACTAAGAGATAAACCAGACGTAGTATTTGATCGTACAACTATGATTCATGAGATAGAAAATGATATTGATAAGATATATAGGGAATTTCTAAACCACCTTTATGATAATAAAGACCTTGATATAAGAAAATTATTGAGAATTCGAGACAGTATCAATATGTTAGAGCAATTAGCAGATCGAATTCATGATATAGCTGACATCATCAGAGTTTTATTATATCAATAAGATTTTCTCTTTTTTTTAAAAAAATTATTATAAAAAGGATTTGCTACAATTTTATATACCCAAAAATCCCAGAGATTAAACGTTTGATAAATTATTTCCATCTTAAGTAAAGATTTTGGAAAACTTTTTACGCCACTAAGTCTTATTCAATTTAATATTATAAACAATTTTATAAATTAATAATAGATGGTAATTATATGAATTCTAAACATAAATTTTATCTACTAGTAGCATTCTTTCAATTATTCTTAATATTCGTGGTATTTTCGAGTGTAAATGGATTGATACTTCTCGCTAGTGCTCAGGGAACAAGTAGTTCGGGGGATTTTAATTCTATGACGGCTGTAGTTTTGGCACTTTCGTCTGCAATCGCAATTTCTTCCTCAGTAATGGCTAGTGCGTGGGCAATGAAAACTGTAGGTACGGCAGCAATATCATCTCTTTCAGAACGAGAAGAAAACTTTTTTAAAGCTTTCTTAGTTGTGGCATTATGTGAGGCATTAGCTGTATATGGCTTAATAATAGCAATTTTATTGTGGACACGAATCCCTTAGAATGCTCAAATTATCTATATAATTAAAGAATTTAATTCTTATGTGGTGTATCATTAACGAGTGTTAGTATTCCTTCTTACGCTTATACATATATAAAACTGAGTTTTCTGAAGAAAATCATAATGGATGAAGAAACATTAAAAGAGCTAAAAAAAATTAATGTTATTAAAGATTTTATTGATTTTCTCAAACCTTATTATCCTAATTTAGATATTAAAGACTATTCTATTGAAGAAATTGAGAGAGCTCTCTATCATACATTAATTAAATTAATTGGAAAAATAATTTCAATATCTCCTGATAGGATGAGGTCATTTCTGAAAGATTATCTACTAGTATATGAAATAATGAATCTTAAACAGATTATTCTTGGTGCTATTGTAGGGATGACTAAAGATGAGAAAGCTAAAAATGTCAATTTTTTAGTAGAAGAATACTTGGAAAATATAGATTTTGTAAGAGGATTGCTTGAAATTCGATCCTTAGATGAAATTCAACTATATATGAAAGGAACTAAATATTATAAAGCTATAAGAGAAGGACTTCTCTATTTTAAGAATAATAATGAAATTTTCGTGTTAGAAGCATTCTTAGATCAATTATATTTCTTAACTCTTGTAAATAAAAAAAAATACCTTAGTAAAAATGAAAAAAAAATCGTAGCTCTTTACATCGATGTTGTTACAGAGATTTATAATTTAAATATGATATATCGAGGGATTAAAAATAATATCGATAAAAAACTTCTATCTCAATTCTTAGTTAATAATTATCTTTTCTTAGATGAGGAAAAAGTTAATCTACTACTACAACAGGAAACCCTTGATGATTTCTTCTCGTCAATTGAGAATACTCTTCAGAATACGGAAGATATTAATAAAATTATTGAATCACTTGACCCTATTAGAGAACATTTTGTATGGTGGATAGGAGGATTGTATATGAACTACTTCTTCACCAGGTTTGAAAAAAAAATTGATAATATTGATTACTCTACTGTTTTTAAGATAATTGAAATTGCAATAAAAAAAAATAAAGAAATTCAATTTGATATTTTGCCAAACGTAATCAAAATAATTAATGATAAATATGAAATAATGGAAAAGGCAGCAAGAGAATGAAAAATCAATATAAAATTTCGAGAGGGGGTACATAGGTTTATGGAAATTATGAAATGGGCAAGAGAGATTGAATCACTTTATGAAGAATTAATTGAAAAGGCTAAAAGAGAAAAATTAAACGAAATTCAAGACTTAAGAGAGAAGCAGCAAAATATAATGGATGCTATATATACAAGAAAACAAGATGTGGTCAATTCTGCTTTGAAAAGACTTTCGGAAGATGTTTATATAGGAATTGAAAATTTTAGAGATAGTTTAAACAAAACTACTAAAAAAATAGAAAAGAATTATCAATCAAAGAAAAAAGATTTGATAGAAACAATTATAAATAAATTAGGATTAGATTTTTAATGCCGGGTAATGTAATTCATGTAATCGGTGAAGAAGATACTGTTATATTATTAAGTCTTTTAGGTATAGAAGGAACAATCATTAACCAAAAACACGAGTTTTTAAAAGAGTTTAATAAAGTAATAAGAAATCCTTCAATTGGTATGGTGATCATAGCGGTAGATTTAGATTCAAATTTAATTGATTATTTGAAAGAATATAAATTAAATAATAAAAAACCATTTATCTTTTCTTTGCCAGATATTTTTAATCCAAATATTGAAGAAGATGAGATGTTCATTGAGGAGATTAGTAAATCTATGGGGAAAATTATAAAATAAAAGGTTGATCAATATTTCTGAAGACAAAAATTTGAAGGAAAGATTTGGAAATTTGGGATTATATTTAGTTAACAAAGCTCAAGAAGAAATTAAAGAATTTAATAGGCAAAATCTCTTTCAAAAGGCTGAAATTAGAAAAAAATATCTTGAAAGATCTAATGAAAGCTTTATGAGGCTAAAAAACCATTTTGTGGAAGCCTATGATCAATATTTAAATAACTCTTTATCCTCAACCCTTCTAGAATTAAAAGAAAAGGAGTTAGATTTGAAAAATAATCTGATTTTTGAGTTGGAAAACAGCATATATGAATTAATGAAAGGAAAAATTAAGAGCAAATATGAAGATTATGTAAAATATTTATTAGCTTATATTAAAGATAAAATTGATTTCTTCGATAAGCCTACTAAAATTGAGCTATTATTTAATTCTAAGGATTTTGCTTATTTTAGTGAAAATTCAAAAAAAATTGATAAACTCTTTAAAAATTCTTTTGTAATTAAAGAAGCACCACGTGAATTTATAGGTGGTTTTAAAGTAATATTATCTGATGGAGACATCTCATATGATTATTCTTTAGACAATTTAATAACAAAAAATTCAAATTATATTCAAAAGAAATTATTTAATATCTTAACAGAATCCGGGATTAAAGAGATTGAAAGAAATTTTGAAGAATTTATTCAAACAAAAAAACTAGGTTTAGGGGGACATCTCAAAAAATATGATCGAATCTAATAACGAATCTAAAAATGGTTATGTCTCTGGAATCTATGGTTCCCTTATTGAAATCAAAGGTTTAGAAGATTCTATTCGTCTTCACGATTTAATTAAAGTTGTGAACCGTAATATATTAGGTGAAGTAATCCAAATTTATACTAATCATATAGTCGCTCAATGTTTTGAAGACGTAAATAATCTAAAGTTAAATGAAGAAGTGATTAATCTTGAAGAACCTTTATCTATGGAATTAGCTCCTGGTTTATTGTCCAATATTTTTGATGGAATTCAGAGACCTTTAGAGGACGTCTTTGACTATAATAAAGGCCAAGGTTTTTTAGAGAAGGGATTAGAACTTCCCTCTTTATCAAGATCAAAAAAGTGGCGTTTTTTCCCAGCTAGAAAATTAAATGATACTGTTTCTGGAGGAGATATTATTGGATCAGTACAAGAAAATCCTTTAATAATACATAAAATTATGGTACCCCCTAATATTTCAGGAAAATTATCCTATATCGCTGTTGAAGGTACTTATACAATAATTGACGAAATTTATAAATTGAAACAGGATGGGAAAGAAACTTCTTTTAACATGATGCAAAAATGGCCAATTACGATAAGTAGACCTTTTAGAGAGAGAATTAATCCGAGTGAACCCTTGCTTACGGGGACTCGAGTTATTGATTTGCTATATCCTATCGCGAAAGGGGGTAAAGTAGCGGTTCCTGGAGGATTTGGAACAGGTAAAACTGTTATTCAGCAATCTTTAGCTAAATGGTGTAATGCTGATATCATAATTTTTGTAGGATGTGGAGAGCGAGGTAACGAAATTGCCGATGTTTTGAAACAGTTCTCTGAACTAAAAGATCCTAAAAGTGGAAGATCATTATTGGAACGTATTGTTATAATTGCGAATACTTCAAATATGCCGGTTTCTGCTAGGGAAGCTAGCATTTTTTCTGGAGTTACAATCGCAGAATATTATAGAGATATGGGATATGATACAGCAGTTTTAGCTGACAGCACATCGAGATGGGCAGAATCTCTGAGAGAGATTTCAGGACTATTGGAAGAAATGCCTGCAGAAGAAGGCTATCCTGCTTATTTGGCTTCAAAACTATCAGGTTTTTATGAAAGAGCTGGAGTAGTCACTACTATGGGGAAAGATGGCACTGGTAAAAATATCAAGGGCTCATTAACAATAATAGGTTCAGTATCTCCTCCTTCGGGAGATTTTAGTGAGCCAGTCACGGCTACTACGAAGCGTTTTGTCCAAAGCTTTTGGGCATTAGATGCCAGTTTAGCGTATAGCAAACATTATCCTGCTATTAATTGGCTTGAGTCTTATTCAAATTACCCCGAATATATTTCAGACTGGTGGTATGAAAGAGATATATATTGGGGAGAAATTGATATTGATTGGTTTGAATGTCGTACTCAAATTAATCAAATACTCTCCAAAGAATCAGAACTTAAAAATATAATTCAATTAATCGGAGAGGAAAACTTACCAGAAATACAACAATTAACATTATTTACTGCTAAATTAATCAGAGAGGGGATGTTAATTCAAAATGCATTCGATGAAATTGATACTTATACTGATCCTAAGAAATTAATGGGATTAGTTAAATTATTACTATTATTCTACAAAGAGAGTAAAGATTTATTAAATCAAGGAATTCTCATTGATGAAATTAAAGAATTGAATGTGATTAATGATATCCTCCGTATTAGGCATTCCATTCCTAATAATGAATTCGATAAAATTGTGAAAATTAAAAAGGATTTATTAGCAGAAATTGAACTATTAAAAATGATGAGTGGGGTTTTAAAAAGAAAATGAGTGTCATTTATAAAAAAATACAAGAAATCGTTGGTCCTTTATTGTTTTTGAAAAATGAGCACAATGTGAGCTACGGGGAGATTGTTAAAATCATAACTGATAATGAAACAACTCGTATGGGCCAGGTTATTAAAATTAATGAGGATATAATTGTAATTGAAGTCTTTGAAGATACCAAAGGATTATCTTCGGAAAATTCTGAAATTCTTTTTACGGAAGATGTTTTTAAATTAAAATTATCAAACGATATGATCGGTAGAACTTTTAATTCATTAGGAAATCCGATTGATGTTAATACTAAAACCGTTTTAAAATCACATATTTTACCTGATGTCATTAGGGATATTAATGGAGCACCCATTAATCCGTTTGCCAGATTATATCCTTCTCAAGTCATACAAACGGGGATTTCTGCAATTGATGGTTTGTTTACTTTGATAAGGGGGCAAAAACTTCCAATCTTTAGCGGACAAGGAATGTCGCATAATAAATTAGCTGCTCAAATAGCAACTCAAGCTCGAGTTATGACTAATGAACCTTTTTTGATAATATTCTGCGGGATTGGTATTATCCAAGATGAGGTTATTTATTTTTTAAATCGATTTAAAGAAAGTGGAAACATTCAAAATATTATTTCATTTATTAATTTTGTTGACGATCCTATAATGGAAAGACTCCTAATTCCAAGAGTTGCGTTAACTACTGCCGAATATTTTGCATTTGATAAAGATATGCATGTATTAGTAATATTAATAGATATGACTAACTATGCTGAGGCATTGAGGGAATTAAGTTCAGCAAAAGAAGAGATCCCAAGTAGGAAAGGTTTTCCAGGCTATCTTTATTCTGACTTAGCTTCAATATATGAAAGGACGGGAAAAATAAAAGGGAAAAAAGGCACAATTACTCAAATTCCCATTTTAACAATGGCTAATGATGATATTTCTCACCCCGTTCCAGATACCACAGGATATATAACTGAAGGACAGTTAGTCCTAAATCGTGCTATGCATAAGAAAGGAATTTATCCTCCTTTTGAAGTTTTAGCTTCAATATCAAGACTCATGAAGGATTCTATTGGAGAGGAAAATACAAGAGAAGATCATGCTGACGTCAGTTCACAATTATTAGCTTCATATTCAAGTGCTCTTGAGGTTAAAGACTTAATTTCAATTGTGGGAGAAGATTCTCTCAACTTAGAACAAAAAGCTCTTTTAAAATTTGGGGTTGAATTTGAAGAAAAATTTTTAGCTCAAGAACCCAATGAAGTGAGGACTTTTAATGAAACTTTATCAATTGCCTGGAAAGTATTATCGAATCTTCCTAAAAATCAATTATTAAGAATTCACCAAAAATTTATTGACAAATATTACATAGAAAGAGGTTAAAAAAGATTAGTTTTAGAGAAATTAAACCAACTAAAACAAATTTAATTAGTTTACAGAAAAAGCTGGCTTTTGTTTCCAAAGGCGAGAATTTCCTTGAATATAAAAGAGAACAGCTTGTATTTCAAATAAAATACTATTATGAAGATTACAAAATTCATAGAAAAAAATTTTTGAATTTATATAGAAAGGTAATGATTAAATTAAACCAATCGTACAAAGAAATGGGAAAGCAGAACTTCAGTTTAATAAGTAAATTAAGTAAAGTTCAGTATAAACCAGAAATAACTATAAAATATAAGAAGAAAATAGGTTTAATTTTACCTCAGATTAATTACAAGCTAGTGAGTGAAGATAACCTTCCCTCTTATGCATTTCAAAATACTAGTCATTTCCTTGATGATTTAATTATTCTGTTAAAAGAATTTTTTGAAAGCCTTATAATTATGGCAGAAAAAGAAGACATGATCTTAAAATTTTCATTTAATTTCAGAAAAATTAATCGTAGAATAAATGGATTAAAAAACCTAATAATTCCTAACCTTATATCAGATATTAAGAAAATTAAAGAGATATTAGAGGAGAATGAAAGAGAAAATTTTGTAAGGTTAAAAAAAATAAAAGCGATTATTAATAAAAAACAAGTTGTTAGCCCGAGTGTTGATTAAATGAAGCAAAAACATATGAGTTTAGTTAAATTAACTATAAATAAAAATTATAAGGATAGGGTATTAGATTATCTTTCCAAATTAAATACAGTTCATATAAAATCAAAAGATAAATCTCACTCAATTGATAAAAAATTAGATAAAGACACTCTCAGAGAAAAAATAAAGATTTTAAGAGCAAATATTGATATACTGTTTAATAAAATAAAAATTAATGACTATGCTTTCCATGAATTAAAGTTTGATGAGAGCGAAAGGATCCAATTTGAAGTAAAAAATATTTATGAATTAATTAACCATGTTTTTGAAGAAATTTATTTTTATTCTAATCGAATCAGTGAATTAGAAAGATACATCTCGAGAGCACAAATTGAATTAAATAATTTAATAACTATTAGAGATTCTTATACTTTTTTAGATAAATTTGATTTGACTAGAGAAAGTTTGGGAGAATTCAAGTATTTGGACTTTAAAATTTTTACCACATTTACTAAAAATATAATCAACTTAGAAAACATTTTTGAATTCACTCAATTTCCGAATGTGCTCCAAACTTTTAATATTTCCAATGATCGAATTGTTTTCTATGTAATTTATCCAAAAGATAAACAAGAAGATTTAAACAATAGGATTAACATTATTCATGCTGAAGGGGTACCTATTCTAAAAAAATACCTTACTGCTACAGGGATAAATTTTACTCGAATCATTAACGAAATTGATTTGATAGAGAATACCATTACAAAGTATGAAAAAGAATTCGAGAGAATTCGAGAAGATCACATATTAAAGTTTGCTGCTATTAATGAAATTACTCAAAATATAGAAGAATATTATTGGGCAGAACAACAATTTACCCCTATTCCACCTGACAGACTAATGTTAAAATTCTTTGTTCAGAGATATAAAAAACAAAGTGTGATACAAAATCTAATAAAAACATTTAAGGAAGAGATTTTCATAGAATCAAAAGACATCTCCAAAAAGCATAAAACTGTTGAACAAGACCAAAGTAAAGGTAATATAATTGAAGTGGGTACTAGTAAAGAGTTAAAAAGAGACGAGAGCATTACACCTGAAGAATCTGAAGGAAAAGATTTAAGAGAAGAAACTCCCACAATAATGAAAAATTTCTTTTTGTTTAGACCGTTTGAAACACTGACACGCATGTATGGAACTCCTTCTTATCAAGAAATAGATCCTACTCCCGTCTTATTTTTTACTTTTCCTCTTTTATTTGGATTAATGTTTGGGGATATGGGTCATGGTATATGTTTAATACTTTCGGGATTAATCGGTGCCATAGTTTTTCGAAAAAAAAAAGGAGAAGACTTTTTTAATTTATGTTGGATCATTTTTTGGTGCGGTTGGGGTGCTGTTTTAGGAGGCTATTTGTATGGTGAATTCTTTGGAATGCACCATATTTTAGGATATGAATTAGAACCGGTATCAATCATAATTCCTTTTAAGGGGGTAATAACTCTTCATAATCCCTTGGAAAATATAATGACTGTGTTTATTTTTGCCATTTTAGTTGGGGTCTTCCATATTAATTTAGGCTGGTTTATCCAAGGATTGAATTATTGGAAACAATTACGTAAATATCTTACCTTAACTGATTCTTTTTGTAAAATAGTCCTATTGTCTGGAGGTACAATATTAGTTTTTATTTGGGGATTTGATATCAATTCTTGGATGATTTATCCTTACCCTATTTTACTTCCTCTACTCCCAGGGATTTTATTAATAGTTTTAAAACCAATTGGAAAAATTTTTAGATTATCATATTTGAAACATGATTCGGTTGGAGAATTAATCGGCGAAGGTTCAATGGAGACATTTGAAACAGTATTATCCATAATGAGCAATGTTGCTTCCTACATAAGATTATTAGCATTAGCATTAGCTCATATCGCATTAATGCTCTCAGTTACAGCCGTTATAGGATTAATTCAAGGAGAGGGGATTTTAATTCTGATTATTATCATAATTGCTCTAATATTAGGGAATTTAGTTGTAATTTTATTAGAGGGAATACTTGTCTTTATAAATGCTATTAGGCTTCATTTTTATGAATTTTTCTTTAAGTTCTATCAAGGAAGCGGGACTGATTTCTTTCCATTTTATTTAGATGATGATTTTTCAACAATAAATTTTAAAATTATTTCAGAAAAAGACGTAATCTCTGAAGAAATTGAAAGGGAAATTGATTCAAAAGATTTAAAAGAAGATTTAGACGATGCTATAAGTTATATTTCCGATAAGTTCTTTTAATCAAAATTATAAAAAATATTTTTTAATTTAGTTTAAACGATGAAAACTAAAGATGATACACAAGAATTTAAAAAGAAATTTGTTTTAAGATTAGCATTCATAATAATTAGTTTGTTCATCTTAATATCATTATTTTATCTACTATCTGAATTTGGACTAAATCCCTTTATTATTATTTTAATACTAGCGTTTACTTTTTTAATTTTCACAGGTCCATTTCTTAAAAGGAAAAAAAAAAAGAAATCTCTCTATTCTAGAATGTTTCCTAACAAGCATAGCAGATTCAGATTAGAAGAATCGAAACAAAGAAAAGATTTTAGAGTAAAAACGGAAACGATTTCCCCTCAATCTGAAAAATTCAAATCTATTAATCTTGATTTTAAGTATAGGAAACCTATTCTAAGAAAGTGTGAAAACTGTGGAATGATATTAGCTAGTTTTGTCAAAAAATGCCCACTTTGTGGTAAACAAATAGATTACACTGAATAATAAAATAAAAGAGAATTAAAAAAAAAACATGAATGTTGCTAATAAAGATCTTCAATATGGTTATATTTCTGAAATTAATGGTTCACTTATTAAAGTAAAGGGTTTAGAAAATCAAATCCGAATACACGATTTAATTAAAATCTCTAACTACAATATCCTAGGTGAAGTCATTCAAAAATATTCAAATCATGTGATTATTCAATGTTTTGAAAGCACTCAAAATCTGAAACTTAACGAAGAAGTTATAAATCTCGAAGAACCCTTATCTATGGAATTAGCTCCTGGCTTAATCGCAAATGTTTTTGATGGAATTCAAAGACCTTTGGAATTAGCGTTTGAAAATTTTAAAGATGGAAGCTTAAAAAGGGGAATTGATTTTCCATCATTATCAAGAACTAAAAAATGGCGTTTTTTTCCTTTAAAAAAAATAAATGATATAGTTTCTAGTGGAGATATTATTGGTTCCGTACAAGAAACTCCTCAAATAGTGCATAAAATTATGATCCCTCCTGGATTTTCCGGAGAAGTATCTTTCATAGTTAGTGAGGGATCATATACTATTATTGATGAAATATATAGGCTGAAACAAGATGGAAAGGAAACTTCTTTTATTATGTTGCAAAAATGGCCTATCAATCAAAAAAGACCATATAAAGAAAAATTGAGCCCTAATGAACCGTTAATTACAGGTATCCGAGTTATTGACTTAATGTTTCCTGTGTCGAAAGGAGGAACAGTAGCAATTCCGGGAGGTTTTGGGACTGGCAAGACAGTTATTCAACAATGCTTAGCTAAATGGTGTAATGCAGATATTGTGGTATTTATAGGATGTGGAGAGCCTGGAAATGAAATTGCTAACATTTTAAAACAATTTACTGAAACTATTGATCCTAAAACTGGTCGACCACTAATAGAACATATTGTATTGATTGCAAACACTTCAAATATGCCTGTATCCGCACGAGAAGCAAGCTTATTTTCAGGAGTAACTATTGCAGAATATTTTAGGGATATGGGATATAGTGTCGCTGTTATAGCTGATAGTACATCACGGTGGGCCGAATCTTTAAGGGAAATTTCTGGTTTATTAGAGGAAATGCCTGCAGAAGAAGGTTATCCTGCGTATTTACAATCAAAACTTTCAAGTTTTTACGAACGTGCTGGAGTTGTAAGGCCATTGGGAAGTACTTCTTCAGAAGGGGAGATAACTGGTTCGTTGACAATTATAGGTTCTATATCCCCTCCCGCCGGAGATTTTAGTGAACCAGTTACCGCAACCACAAAACGCATAGTTCAAGCCTTATGGGCTTTAGATCCAAAATTGTCCTATTTAAAGCATTATCCGGCAATTAGTTGGCTTAACTCATATTCTAATTATCCTGAATATCTTTCAGACTGGTGGTATGAAAGAGATATCCATTGGACCGAAGTTGATATTGATTGGTCTGAATGCCGAAAACAAGTAAATGAGATTCTATCTAAAGAAAACGACTTAAAATATGTGATTCAATTATTAGGTGAAAAAGATATCCAAGAAGGTCAGGAATTAATCATTTTTATAGCTAATTTAATTAGAGAAGGATTTTTAGTACAAAATGCATACGATGATATCGATAATTATACTAATAGGTTGAAGTTATTAGGAATGATTAAATTAATTCTTTTATTATACAATGAAGGAAATATTTTGATAAAAAAAGGTATTTCTATAGAAGAAAATCTTGATCCTGATTTTATAAATGAAATTTTAAAAATTAAAAATTCCATCTCTAATACCGAATTTGAGAAAATTGAGGAATTAAAATCTAAACTAGTACAAAAAGTTGAAGCATTAAAAACCAATTAAGATGCTTCTATGGTTTAAACCATTCAAAAAAATAGTAAGTATTGGTAAGTGGATTTGCGATTACAAATTTTTTTCTAACTGAAGTAGCTAATCGTCCTGCTCTTACCATATCTATTGCGGTGATTTTTGAATCATGTGGAAGAACATGGACTATGAATGGGCTGTGCTCCAAGCCAGGTCCTTTTTTATATACCACAAAATCCGCACCAAATTTGAGACCTGGTCTTGGAATATATTCTTTTTCTCTTAGATCTTTATAAATTGTGTATTTCTCCTCAAATTTGTAATGAATTTTTTTACCAATCTCATAAAATTCCTCTACGGAAATGAATTTCTTTAATAAAACGTCATAGATCGTAATTCTTTCTTTTTCAAGTAGGTAATATGCTTCGATAAGTGAAAGTTCAGAGGGTTTAGAGAAATACTCAAGTCGTGGTTTATTAATCCCTAACGGTGAGCCAAAAAATTTTTGTTTTACATAGAGATAAGAGGCATATAAAGGATTGAATACAATGACTCTTGAGTTCACAAATTTCGTTGGAATTTTTTCCGGAATGTCATCTTCATTAATATCATCAAGAGAAATGACTTGGTCATTCTTTTCTTTACTCATTATAATTGAATTATCTTGGATAATTTATTAAATCTTTTAAAATAATAAAGATTAGATG
>SDBS01003362.1_pt1 | contig 15706 bp, 11 predicted proteins | sample 2277091 | NCBI WGS metagenome assembly SDBS01 (sample SAMN10404972, study PRJNA504765) | marine sediment metagenome | isolation source: marine sediment core GS10_PC15, 163 cmbsf | place: Arctic Ocean: Southern Knipovich Ridge | collected 2010 | reverse complement strand
CGAACCCAATGCTGCCGGATGGTTACTACCCTCACAGCATAATGTACATCGACGTTACCCCGAAGTCGCCATCTTGATTCCTGATACTGTTGGACGTGCCTGTGCTGGTTTGTGTACTTCATGTCAGCGCATGTTCGATTTTCAAAACGGACACCTCAATTTTGATCTTGATAAATTACGCCCCAATGAGACATGGGACAAAAAACTACAGCGTCTGATGGAATATTTTGAAAACGATGCACAATTGCGCGATATTCTCATTACAGGTGGAGATGCTTTGATGAGTTCGGACCAATCATTACTAAAAATTTTTGATGCTGTCTACGAAATGGCAAAGCGTAAAAAAGCAGCTAATGAAAAACGCAAAGATGGAGAAAAATATGCCGAAATAATTCGCGTTCGGCTCGGAACACGCTTACCGGTCTATTTGCCGCAACGTATTACTCCAGAATTGACTAAAATACTTGGAGATTTCAAAGCAAGAGCATCTGAAATAGGGATTAAACAATTTGTAATTCAAACCCATTTTGAATCACCAATGGAGATAACGCCCGAAGCCCAACAAGGTATTAAAAAGCTGCTTTCAGCAGGATGGACCGTCACTAACCAATTGGTTTTCACAACAGCGGCTTCACGACGCGGACACACCGCTAAATTACGACAAGCCTTAAATGATGTGGGGGTACTCAATTATTACACTTTTACTGTAAAAGGTTATATGGAAAACAACTATAACTTTGTCGTAAATGCACGCTCTTTACAGGAGCAAATAGAAGAAAAAGCGATTGGTAAAATTCCCGGAAAGCACCATAATACTATCCGCAACTTTACGCTCGAAGCCGAAAAAATGGTGGAGAATATTAATCAGTTGCGACAAGAAGAAAACTTTCCCTTTTTAGCAACCGACCGCAATGTACTGAACCTGCCAGGTGTAGGTAAGAGTATGACTTTTCGGGTTATAGGAATTACTCGCTACGGAAGAAGAATTTTGGAATTTGACCATGACCAAACACGAAAACATAGTCCAATTATCAATAAAATAGGGAAAATTGTCATTATTGAATCAAAATCTATTAGCGAATATTTAGATCAATTAGAAGAAATGGGCGAAGATATAGAGGAGTACAAAAGCCTGTATGGTTACTCAATTGGTGAAACTGAAAATCGTGCACCGGTATACGAATACACAGATTATGATTTTAAACTAACAGAAGAAATGACAAACCTGGAAGTATTGTAGGGTCTGAAAATATATAATTGAAAAGGGGCTGTTTCAAAAGCTAATTTATAGATGAGCATCATGGATTTGAGACTGAAACCCTGCTTATTCACAAGGCTCTCAAGTCAGTACCTCTGCGGATGCAAAAGGGCAACAATAATGGCATTTACTAAAAGGAGCATAATCATGAAGAAAAAAGTATTTCCCAGGGTTTTTTTATTACTCGCTATCCTTCTGTTTGTAAATTTTATTCAAATCTCATTCGCGAACGATAATTTTTACACATTAACACAAAAAATAAATAGCAAAGAGAAAAAATCTATCACAATTTTATCTGAAAAACCAGACATTATTCTCTATAATGCTAATGTAATTACCATGGATAGTCTGATGCCTGATGCACAGGCTATTGCTATAAAGTTGAACCTGGTCTTTGCTGTAGGTTCAAATACTGATATTCTTTCCCTTCAGGATGCAAACACTCAACTCATCGATCTTCAGGGACTCACAGTTGTTCCGGGCCTGATCGAAGCTCACAGTCATTATTTATTAAATGCTTTTTGGGATGACGGGCCGGAAGGCCTGGCCCGGGCTACCCGGGAAATGGCTGCAGACGGCTACACAACCGTTCATGAACTTTATGGTGATCCCGGATTTATTGCATGTGCTCAAACTCTTGCACAAAACAAGGAATTATCAGTTCGCATAAATTGCTACATACCCTATAATACAAATTGTAACGACAATGTAGTTCAATGGAAAATTTTTACTTATACTGAAAAAGCAGATACCACATTGCGGGTAATTGGTGTTAAGATATTCGCTGATGGGGGAAGTTGCGGACGTCCCGCTCTAAGTACTCTCTATCAGGCAGGTCCAGCTGAGGGAACCCATGGGAATTTATTCAGAACACAAGATGAAATGAATGCCATAGTTGATACCATACTTAAGGCAGGATACCCAATTGCCATGCATGCCATTGGGGATTCGGCAATAAGCGTTGGGTTAAATGCATTTGAATATGCTTTTGCGGGAAATGGGAATATGCTGCGCTCCCGCATGGAACACCTGAATGTGATGCGGGAGGATCTGGCCAACCAGATGGCATATTTGGGAATTGCAGCATCCATCCAATATACATGGGCAAATGCACTTACCACACCACGTCTTGAAAGTTATTATTTACCTGAAGTTCTTGAATGGTGTTATCCCTGGCGCAGGTTAGCTGACCGGAATATCCCGATAATTGGAGGTAATGATTTTCCATATTGTTCCAGGTCCCAGGCAATGCAAACAATCAGCATTTTGGCAACAAGAAGAACACAGCTACAAGATACTGTTCCTGCCTGGTTGGAAGGGGATCAACTTACTGTTGAAGAAGGGCTCCGTGCAATGACAGTTACGAATGCCTGGGTTGCTTTTGAAGAAGATTTTAAGGGAACAATTTCTGCCGGTAAGCTTGCAGACTTAAGTATTTTATCTGACGATCCTCTTACAACCGACCCCTTTGATGTTAGAAACATTAGCATAGAAATGACTATTATGGATGGCATTATCAGATATGATCAGATCGGGATTAACCACATTGCAGTTCATGATGCCGGATTGTTTAAAATGGGCATCGATGATAAAGGCTTGTGGGGCCTTTATCGAACCAATGTGGGGCTTCATTATAATGAACTTGAAAATCTATACCAGGGTTCCCTGGTAATATCATATGATAACAATATCGTTGCTACGGCAAATACACGCCAACAGGATTATATACCCTCCTCAAATGAATCAATAAGTTTTATAGAGCCAGGAATAATGGCTACAGAAGAAGGCACTGCTATTTATGAAGATGGAGCTGAAGGGCACCAGGATAAACTGCAAATAACTCAACAAACTTTTATGTGGGAAGGAGATCCCCTGTTGCTGGTAAAGTATACATTAAAAAATATTAGCGAAAATCCTCTTTCTGATATTTATGTCGGTCAGGTTATGGATTTTGATATAGGACATTATGCCGATAATATGGGAAAATGGGAGGCAAACAACGGGCTGGGGTTTGCATATATATATAATGCAATGTCTACGGACAAACCATATATTGGAATGGCAATGTTTGATACATCGGGGAATTATGTAAATACTGAATTGAGCTTTACATCACCGTCTTATTTTAACCGCTACCAGGAACAATTAATGGCTGAAATTATGCGTAGCGGAATAATAGAATCTGAAACTCCGGAAACCGGTGACTATTCCATACTTCTTTCCTATGGCCCGGTTTCCTTTGATATTGACCAGTCAGTATCTCCATTTGTAATTGCTATTGTTGTAGGAAATGATCTGAGTGAACTAAAAAATGCCGTAAACCTGGCCTATTCCCGCTTGAATAATATAACCGGAATATTTAATAATCAACAGGAAACTCCGGATAAATTAATATTATTTCAAAATTTCCCTAATCCGTTTAGCAATGGCACAACAATAAGCTATCATTTGCCAAAGGCTGCAATTGTAAATATATCAATCTATAATACTTCTGGACAGTTAGTGAAAAGGCTGGTTAATGAATCTCAAACTATAGGTTATCATACAGTTCATTGGAACACCGATCTCATCAGACCGGGCTTGTATTACTACCAAATTAAAGCCGGTGATTTTGTCGAAGTTAAAAAATGTGTATTACTAAAATAAGAACATAGCTTCGCAAATAAGTAAATAACAATCAAACAATTATAATACAATGACACATTATGAATGACTTTGGTTTGCTGTCTATTTTACCACCCGTATTGACCATAGTACTGGCAATTCTTACACGGAATATCATTGTCTCATTGGCAATAGGTGTTTTTAGCGGTGCTTTTATTTTGTCGGGATACCATCCATTTGATGCCCTGTTAAACCTGGTAGAAGATGTAATATTCGTTCAGTTATCGGTTCCTGCCAATACACAAGTTATCATCACACTGGCCGCCATAGGCGGATTTGTAAAATTGCTCGAAGCATCCGGAGGGGCAGCGGCATTTGCCAAAAAATAACCCGCTACATTTCAAACCCACTTCATGCCCAGCTTGCCGCCTGGTTTGGCGGTCTTGGAATTTTCTTTACCGATTCAGGAAACAGCCTGATCCTTGGCCCCCTGTTTCAACCCATATTCAGGGAGCTTAAAGTGTGCAAGGAGAAACTGGCATTTATTTTAGATAGCACATCTTCCCCCATTTGCATCCTTATGCCCTTTATTGGCTGGGGTGCATACATTATGAGTTTAATAGAGCAATCTTATACAGGTCTGGGTATCCGGGAAGATCCTTTCACTGTATTGCTCCATGTCATGCCCTATCAATTTTACGCAATTTTAGCCCTTATCTCTGTTCCCCTGATCGCCTTTTTAGGACGGGATTTCGGACCTATGGCAAAAGCGCAAAATGCATACGATACTGAACAAAATAACGAGAAAAAAGCAGAAAGCATAAAAACCTATGAATCCGGGAATGAAAAAGTGTCGGTATGGACCATTATCTTACCCCTGGGAGTACTGTTTTCACTTATTGCAGGCCTTTTGACCTATCATTTTTTGCGAACATTCAGCCTTTCGGGTGTTCATATCAGATCAACACTTATTATTGCCTACCTCGCTGCAGCAATAACCTGTGCACTTGTTATGCGTTTTCTTACTCGCCGGCCCATGCAAGAATCATTAATGCTTTTTGTTAAAGGAATAGAAAAGATGGTTTTCATTATGATTATCTTAATGTTTGCCTGGTCTTTGAGTGATTTATGTACTCAACTGCATACAGGTGAGTTTATTGCAGAACAAATGAAAGGAGTCATCTCTCCCAACATATTTCCTGTTATTGTTTTTTTGTCAGGAGCTTTTATTTCGCTATCAACAGGATCGTCTTACGGAACCTTTGCCATTCTGATGGCTATTGCTATTCCTGTAGCAGTTGAATTAAACGCGCCATTATATGTAACCATAGCTGCTGTACTCAGTGGAGGTTTGTTTGGCGATCACACCTCTCCGATATCAGACACAACAGTCCTGGCCTCTATGGGGGCAAACTGTGTTCACATCAGGCATGTGATCACCCAATTATTCTATGCCAGTCTAACGGGTTTGGTTGCTGCTTTTTCTTTTTATTTAGCTGCAGTTTATGAAACGCCCTATATCATTATTTTAGGAATTGCAATTCAGATTTTATTGTTTTCTTTCATTATGAAATACTTTGGCGTCAAATTACAACAACACACATGATTTTTCAGGAAACTCCCTGCAAACAGCTTTTACTCGCTCCCAAAGGGCCAACGCAAAAAGCTGCTTGTGAGCATTCACTGAGCATGCTTAGTGGGTTGGTTTTAAGACGCAATATTACTCGACTCACACAAGGCGCACACACAGTCTGCTCGTGATCTCGTAGCCCTTTTGGCTACAAGATTCGCTTTGTGGGTGCCACCCGGGCTTAGGTTCCACCCACAGACCGGCGGTCCGACAACAATGTTTATTAAAGGCAAGTAGCCATTCCGGACCGCAATGGAATGGCGCATTTTTGTACACAAAGTATTACGGAACTATAAGTAAAAACTTACTTCTCTGGTTTTTGCAATCACATGTAGATGTTACTTACATTACTTCAGGGGAGATGTTCATTTTCCCTATTATTGTGTTTGTACTGGGCCTTGTAAATGGATACATCATTCTGAAAACTGACAATATCTGGGGTTCTGTGCTTTTTCATGCAGGGTATGATTTAATGGTCATCATCCCAATTCTTGCATCATCATAAAAGGGAAGAGTGAATTTTGTACTTTAACAATGCCAGGCAGGGGTTAAAGATTTCTATATCCTTCAATATAACAGAGAGCAGACTATTGTCTAACTTTGTAAAATGATTTATATTTAATGCTATACCAGCAAAATTATATTCTTGTAGAAAAGATCAAAATTAATCGCTGAAATAATAGAAGGACTATAATGGGAAATGATAACAAACGCAGGATTCGTGGGCTATGGAGTTTAATTGGTAACACACCCCTCCTGGAAATTGAATTCATGTTTAAGGGGAAAAAGAGCATTCTCTATGCCAAAGCGGAGAATCTGAATATGACGGGAAGCATTAAGGATAGAATGGCTTTCCATATTTTGGAGCAGGGATACGCAAGAGGTATTCTCAAACCGGGCAATCTGATTGTTGAGGCTACAAGCGGAAACACAGGAATAGCATTTGCCTCAATTGGCAGGGCATTGGGCCATCCGGTGACCATATTCATGCCGGGCTGGATGAGTGAGGAGCGTATCAATCTTATTCGTAGCCTGGGAGCAGAAATAGTTCTTGTGAGCAAGGAGGGAGGAGGATTTCTGGGTAGCATTCATCGTGCCGAAGACTTAGCCGAATCAACGAAAGGGGCCTTTCTTCCAAGACAGTTCTCAAATGAAGATAATGTTGAAGCCCATTATCGCACAACAGGACCCGAGATTTGGTGGCAGTTGAGATTCCGTGCTCTTTTTCCAAATGCCTTTGTTGCCGGTGTGGGAACGGGAGGTACTATAATGGGTGCAGGACGTTTTCTCAAGGAAATGTACCCCTCCATTGAAATTCACCCCCTTGAACCGGCCAACTCTCCCACACTATCAACAGGCCACAAGGTGGGTAAACATCGTATTCAAGGGATATCAGATGACTTCATTCCGCCCATCCTGGACCTGAAAGATCTGGATGAGGTGGTCAGCGTAGATGATGGTGATGCCATCATCATGGCACAAAAACTTGCAAAAGAGCTTGGAATAGGGGTTGGTATATCTTCAGGAGCAAATTTTCTGGGTGCCCTGATGGTTCAGGAGAAGCTAGGTAAGGAGTCGGTTGTGGTTACCATTTTCCCGGATGATAACAAGAAGTATTTAAGCACAGATCTGTTGAGGGAGGAGCCTGTAAAAAGCAGCTTTCTATCCCCTAATATTAAACTTCTGGGGCTTCGGGCTTTCAAAAGGGTATGTCATACATGCTGTAATCCACAGGAGTGTATGGAGGCAGGCTGTCTGGATATTGTTGAAGATAGATCTTTACCCGGCTGTCCCAGGCGGATCTGAGCAAAAAATCAGTCAATTTCAATTGAAACCGGACAATGGTCAGACTGGTAAGCATTGGGATGGATAGTTGCCGATTGCAGCCTGCCTGAAATTGCAGTGCTTAGCCAGAAATAATCAATTCTCCATCCAAGATTTTTGGCCCTTGAATTTGCGCGATAGCTCCACCAGGAATATTGATCAGCGTCCTGGTTAAACATTCGGAAACTGTCTACAAAACCACTCGCCTCCCACCTATCCATCCAGGTTCTTTCTTCCGGCAAAAATCCGGAAGATTTTTTATGCCTTTCGGGATGATTAATATCAATTGCTTTGTGACAGATATTAAAATCTCCGGCAACAATAAGATTTGGATGTTTTGTTTTTAGTCGGGAAATAAATTCAAGAAAATCCTCAAGAAAATTCATTTTAAAATCCTGGCGTGGTCCACCCATTGTCCCTGAAGGAATATAAACATTGATAAGACTTAAGTCTCCAAAATCCACCCGTAATACTCTTCCTTCTAAATCATATTTTTCAATATTCATTCCCATAACAACCTGATCTGGCTTTGTTTTGCTCAATATCAGAAGGCCACTATAGCCTTTTTTTTGAGCAGAAAACCAATAGTGATGAAATCCCAGCTTCTTAAACAAGCTGGTTTCTACCTGCTCTTCCAGGGCCTTGGTTTCCTGAATACAAACAATGTCTGGATCAGTTTCTTTAAGCCAGTCTTCTAAACCCTTATTTATTGCAGCTCTTATACCATTTACGTTATAAGAATAAATTTTTTTCATATTCTGATTTTTGATATTCATTTCTTAGGTCATCAAATATATGCAATTCTCTTTATCGAAAGAATTTCTTTATTTTAGTTGTCTTCAAATAATAAAAATGAATGGGAAAAAATACCTGCCAGGATAAAGAAAATATTGAAGGGGTTGTAGTTAAGTCTACAGGAAGCTGGTATACAGTGGTGGATGATGAAGGAGAAAAGCTTGATTGTAAAATAAAGGGAAAATTCAGGAAGCTCGGCTTAAGAAGTACGAATCCTGTGGCTGTTGGTGACAGGGTCAGGGTGTCTTTTGGAAATCATGACACAGCTATTATAACGGAGATTTTTGAAAGAAAAAATTTCATCATTCGAAAAGCCTCTAAATTATCTAAATATTCCCAAATCATAGCTGCTAATATTGATCAGGCTGTTCTGCTGGTAACAATGATCACACCAAAAACATATATTGAATTTATCGATCGCTACCTGGTTTCTGCGGAGGCTTATAGAATACCGGCAATATTGGTTTTTAATAAAACAGACTCTTATTCCAAAGATATTATTTCAGACATGAACCAGATAATTTCTGTGTATGAAAAGGTTGGATACACCTGCCTTGCTATTTCTGCCAAAGAGGGAACAAACCTGGATCAACTGATGAGTTTGCTGAAAGACAGGGTAAGCCTCGTTTCAGGCAACTCCGGGGTTGGGAAAACCACCCTGATAAACAAGCTGGACCCTTCTCATAAATTACCAACTGCAGAAATTTCAGATTATCACCAGACAGGTAAGCATACAACTACTTTTGCAGAAATGCATAAATTGTATTTTGGAGGGTATATTATTGATACACCGGGAATAAAAGGCTTTGGTTTGGTTCATATGGATAAAGCAGAGATCTATCACTTTTTCCCCGACATATTTTTACATTCAAAAAAATGTAAATATTATAATTGTATGCATATTGATGAACCGGGATGTAGTGTAATAATAGCTGTTAAAGAGGGGCAAATCAGCAACATCAGGTATAATAGCTATATAAATATTTATCTTGAAGAAGAAAATAAATATAGAAAATAAGCCTGTCTTGTTGGTATTTATTTATTTTTGATTAAAAATGTGAGGATGAAGAAAATTTATATACTCATACCTGCTTTTATCGTACTCCTTATATTGGCAAATATTTATTATTATTTTAATATTTATGACCACCAGGTTTCCTATCAAAAAAATATTCTCCTTAAGCAGGCACAAATCGCTTCTTCAGAAATTGAAAGAACAGGGTATCTTTTCGAAAGCGATTTAAATTATATAATTTTTTCGGAAAATTTTCTTGATTTTTTTTCTAAGCCGGAACAACAGAGTGCCAGTATCAAAAAATTACAACTCTTTTATTCAAAATATGAAGAACTGGTTTCAAACATTATTTATTTTGATAATAAAAAAAATGTATATAACCTGTTTCGTGACAGGAAAAATAAGTTCATTTCAGATATTTATGTAGCTCATAATCAAAGAAACCTTAGCAGAATAGATCAGATTAATCTGTTAAGCGGGGAATATCTTTTTTCTGTACCGGTTTTTGAAAACAACACGGTTGTTGGTAATCTTGTGGTTACAATCGATTATATTGGCGTAATAGCTTCGATATATCAAAAATCTTATCTTGAAGGAATACAATGGCAATGGTTAATTGACACCGAAGGAAACATTCTTTACAACAATTATGGTAAACGCGCTGAGCTTGTTATTTCTACAGTAAGCAGCATTGCAAATGAGATCAGTGACGATGTATCAGATGCAATTCAACACATAGCCACGATTAACGGGGAAGAACAGGAAATTATATCTGCTTTTTATTCTATACGGTTTCTTAGGAGAGATTTTGGAGTGATTTTTTCCATACATTCCGATTTGATATTAAAATCTATCATTAACAATTCCATAAGCATTGCTTTCATAAGCACACTGTTGATTGTTCTGATAATTTTGCTGTTTTATTTTCATTTGAGGGAAAGTCGCAAAGATTATCAAACGCTTCATCAGTCAGAAGACAGCTTGTTGAGAATTATGGATACCATTCCGATTGGGATGATCATTTATGATCAGGATAAAGTAGTTAGGAGAATGAATCAATTTGCACATGAACTTTTTGCACATGAAGAAGTAGTGGTAAAGAAAAAACTTGGAAATTGGTACACCTCTGTTTTGAAAAACCCCTCCAGAAGATCAAAAAAGGAATTCCTGGACGAGGTTATTTCCTATAAGAAAGAAGACAAAGAATATTCCCTGTTGATAAATGAAATTCCGTTTCATGTTAGGGAAGAAAAATTATTTCTTGATGCAATAATAGATGTAACTGTATTTGAAAAATCACGAAAACAGGAAGCAATTGCCGTGAAAACAAAATCTGATTTTTTAGCCAGCATGAGTCGTGAAATTCGCACACCACTCAATGGAATTATTAGTCTGGCTGAAAACTTAGATCAGAAAAACTTAAAGCTCAAGCAAAAAGATTTTGTTTACAGCATTAAAAAATCTGCAGATTTGCTTCTCTCAATTGTAGATGACATTCTTATCTTCTCAAAGATTGAGGCAGGTGAAATGTTTCTGGAAGAAATACCATTTAAATTCAGAGAAGAAATGGGTCATGCGATTAAACTTTTGATTCCTGAAGCCAATAAAAAGAACATTGAACTTCTTTTAAAAATTGATGATAATGTTCCTGAAGAGATTATAGGCGATCCGTTTAAGATCAGACAAATTATTAATAATCTTGGAAATAATGCTGTGAAGTTTACACAAAAAGGGCGGATAAATATAAAAGTGAAGCAAATTGAAAATATTTCGGGTAAACTTAAACTTGAATTTGTCGTTGAAGATACTGGAATAGGTATTTCCCCCGAGGATATCAATTTAATTTTTCATTCCGTCAAACAATCAAATGGCACTGTTTCCGTGAAGCCTGAAGGAACCAAGCTTGCGCCCATCCTTTCAAAACAAATGATAGAATTGCTTAAGGGTGAAATTGAAGTTGAAAGCCCTTCCAAACTTTCAACAGAACCAGACTGTCCGGGTACGAGATTTACTTTTACTCTTGAAGTTTTTGCCGACCAGAGACAAAAGAAAGATATTCCCACGGATAAAATTACCAGTTATTCTCATATCAATGCATTGGTTATTAAAGACAACAATAATTATGGTCAGAAAATCATGGAAATGCTTAAGAATTTTGGACTTTCTGCCCGTTTAAACTTTTACCAGGAAAAAACTATTAATCTAATTCAATCTAACCTGCAATCTGAAAAAGACAGGTATCATATTCTTATTCTTCGTGATTCTTCAAGTTTTAATGCCTTTAAACTGGCAGAGGCCCTGTATGATCAGAACCTGATCAATAAATTCCTGATTATAATGGCTAGTTCAAATGACAAAAAGGGGAACTATGTAAAAAGCAGAAAGCTGGGCCTGGATTATTATCTTATTGAGCCTCTTAATGGTTCGGAAATCTTTAATATTTTTCAGGATAATTTCCCGAATATAAAGATGTCACCCAAGAATACGGGTTTGCTGACAAAGCTTAAAAAAGACTTAAAAATTCTTCTGGCAGAAGATAATATAATTAATCAGAAAGTTGGTCAAACTATTTTCAAGAATCTTGGATATGAAATTGATATAGCAGAGAATGGTAAAGTTGCAATTGAAAAAGTTAAACAGGAGGAATATGATATAGTTTTTATGGATATTATGATGCCTGAAATGGATGGATGGGAAGCCACCCGAATATTACGGGAGGAAGGAAAGGACTTCCCAATTGTTGCTATTACTGCTGATATTGGTGAAGAAGCAAGGGAAAAAGCAAAGGAAGAGGGAATGAATGATTTTATTCCCAAGCCCGTGAGGATTGAAGATGTTAAAAGAGTTTTATTGAGATGGTTTACAGAACCTTCTAATTAAATCAATAAGACTATGGATTCAATAAATAAGATAAACATTCGGTCTTATTTTGAAACCAGGAACATTGTTCCTTTAATTGATGTACGTTCGCCAGCCGAATTCAAAAAAGGACATATCCCCGGGGCAATAAATCTTCCATTGTTTGAGGATGAAGAAAGGGCTAAAGTAGGAATCCTGTATAAGCAATCGGGAAAACTAAATGCCGTTTTGAAGGGACTGGAAATTGTTGGTCCAAAACAAGCAGAAATTGCCAAAAAGGCAATCAAAATTTCAAATAACAATAAGGTAAATATTCATTGTTGGCGCGGTGGTATGCGAAGTGAATCGGTAGCCTGGTTACTGATCCAGGTTGGATTGGAATGTGAAGTATTGGAGGGTGGATATCGTGCTTATAGAAGGTATATAAAAGGCGAATTTTCAAAACCCTGGCAATTTGTAGTTATCGGCGGTATGACAGGCAGTGGAAAAACAGATATTATTATAAATTTGGCGAAAATGAAGTTACAGGCAATCGATCTGGAAGGACTGGCCAATCATAAAGGCTCTGCTTTTGGTGGGATCGGTAAGGGAAATCAACCCAGTACTGAGCAATTTGAAAACAATCTTTATGAACAGTTTCTGGATTTGGATATAAAACAGCCTGTGTGGGTTGAAGATGAAAGCAAGGCGATTGGCCGGGTGAACATTCCTGATGAAATATATTTTAATATGCGTAGAAGCCCGGTAGTTGAAATAAAGATGAATAAAGAATGGAGAATAAAACGCCTGGCAAAAGAATATGCCCGCCTTGATCCCGGACATTTAACACAAGCAGTTCAGAGGATACAAAAAAGATTGGGAGGAAACAATACGAAGACCTGTCTTAAATATATTGAAAATGGTGATTTTGAAAAAGCAATAGACCTGGTTCTGGGCTATTATGATAAGGCATATAAAAAAGGTTTAAATTTTCGTGAAATTATGTCGATACAGCCATTTCAGATTAAAACTATGGATTTCAAAGAAAATGCAAAATTATTGTTGGAGTTTTATAAATCACAAATTTAAATGTTGAAAATTCTTTACATTTGCAGATAATTACTTAATAATGAAATCAAATTTATGGAAAATCTGAAGACTATTTCAACCGTAGGAAGTATCACAAAGGTAGAAATGCTGAATGCATTAAAATCCAATATTCTTGAAAACACATTTGTTCTTGAAAGTGCAGAGCCTTTTCCTGGATATCATGATACATATCTGCCTTCAAAATTAACTCCTCATCATATTTTCCTGCTTACTAAAATAGCCCACAGTTATGAGGAAATCAGCAGGGCATCAGTAAAAATTAGAAAAAACTGTAGTTTGTCTTTTGGTGCCAGACCTGCAGAATTGTTTATTTTCAATACAAAGTTTAATGCTATTCGGATTAAAGGACTTAAGAGTTTTGAGCTTATCCAGGAACTGCAAAAATGGTTTATGGCCGAAGGCATTTTCTTTAGAAAGACCAGAAAATTCAACAATGAAGGCCTGATCAATGTAAAAAAACATTTTGAACTAATAGAACTTGCTGAAGGAATCTATAAGGACGCTGAGAACCCTTCCATGTATTATTTAAAAATACCAAATAACCTGGCCTGGAAAGTTTTTGAAAAAATGACAATATTTATCCGCAACAACTTGGATAACAGCAATTTTGATGCAGCTATGGGAGTCATACATTTAAAAGATCACATGGATGTTGTAAGAATTTTTGAAAAAGAATCCGACCTGGAATTTTTGAAGAAATTAAGAGGGATGTATCTGGAAGAAATAAGAAAGCTTAGCTTATAATTATTTATTGTTGCAGTATTTGGCTTGCGTCCACAATTTTATATAATTTATCTGCTCTACGTACCTGCGATTCAATGGGCATAGAGCAATAATCCCCCTTTTTAGTACTATTGACTTTTTCTTTATTAACTCTCAACTCAGATACATTTGTGCGGATGACACCTGTGGTTGGACCAGTAATTAAGATTTCATCACCCAGTTTCAGGCTACCTGTTTCAATGAGAAATTCAGCAACCCCGATTTTACTGAAATAGTTGTTTCCTTTTCCTAAATAAATTTTTCGCTTTGTTGCCTGAGATCCATATCTGTGGCTCCATTCTCCCAGTTTTCTTCCCAGGTAATATCCATCCCAGAATCCCCTGTTAAAAACTGTTGAAAGCCTGGTTTTCCAGCCTGCAACTTTTGTTTCACCATACGACCCGTCTTCTAAAGAAAACACAGCCTCATTATAACACGATGTTACAGTAGAAACATATTCCGGGGGTCTGGCCCGGCCTTCAATTTTGAGTACTCGTATTCCGGCTTCCAGAATTTTATTCAGAAAATGAATAGTCATTAAATCTTTTGGAGACATAATGTATTCATTATCTATTTCAAGTTCATAACCCGAATTTTTTTCTGTAACAATGTATGATTTTCTGCAGGTTTGTTGACAGGCTCCCCTGTTTGCAGAGGCATTGTTTTCGTGCAAACTCAGGTAACATTTTCCTGATACAGCCATACACAGAGCTCCATGAGCAAATAATTCAAGTCTTACCAAATTAGAGGAGGGCCCCGTAATCTTCTCCTTTTGTATAGTATTATAAATTTTAGTTATCTGGCTAAGGTTTAACTCCCTTGCCAGTACAACAACATCTGCCCATTGAGCATAAAACTTCAATGTTGTTGCATTTGTAATATTCAATTGTGTAGAAATATGAACCTCAATGCCTGCCGAACAGGCTTCCATAATTGCAGCCTGGTCAGAGACAATAATAGCGCTTATGCCAGCATTTTTTGCAACAACAATAATTTTACGCATAAGCTCTACATCGTGATCATATAGAACAGTGTTTAATGTAAGATAAGATTTAACCTTGTTTTGATTGCAAATAGCTACAATCTTAATCAGATCTTCCTGACTGAAATTATTTGAGGATGCAGCACGCATATTCAGGTGTTGTATCCCAAAATAAACCGAATTGGCCCCGGCCTGAATAGCGGCATACAGTGACTCAAAAGACCCCGCAGGAGCCATAATTTCTATATCTTTTCGATAGATCGTCATAAGCACAAAAACACATAAAAGTAATGTAAGCAGCTTATTTTGCAAAACTACCTGTTTGATTTTTTCGCTTCATTATTGAAGCGCAGGCTTATTGGGAAAATCTAAGATCGCTTCAATACAATTCGTATACTGCTTCCTTTGTTGATTTCTGAATGATCAACAAAGATTTCCCCCTCATGATAGTCTTCAATGATTCTTTTTGAAAGAGATAAACCAAGGCCCCACCCTCTTTCTTTAGTGGTAAACCCCGGTTTAAAAATAGTTTTAAACTTTGATTTTGGAATTCCTTTCCCTGAATCTTTAATGTCAAGATGAATGGAATCACTTAAAACCGTAAGATTCAATTCAACAAGACCACCTCCCCTTATTGCATCAACAGCATTTTTTAGCAGGTTTTCTATAACCCATTCAAATAAAGTAATACTGAGTGGCAAAACCAGTTCATCTTTTTCTTTGAAATTGAATTTAAAATGCACTTGATCTGACATCCTTGATTCCCAATAATTTACCGTGCTAAAGAGAATAGGGATTATATTAGTTGGAACCAGCCTGGGTGTTGACCCAACCCGGGAAAACCGCTCTGTAATTTTTTCAAGTCGTTTTACATCTTTTTCAAATTCC
>SDBS01003361.1_pt1 | contig 15707 bp, 17 predicted proteins | sample 2277091 | NCBI WGS metagenome assembly SDBS01 (sample SAMN10404972, study PRJNA504765) | marine sediment metagenome | isolation source: marine sediment core GS10_PC15, 163 cmbsf | place: Arctic Ocean: Southern Knipovich Ridge | collected 2010 | reverse complement strand
TTTCTGAAACCGAGAGATTGGCTGGAAATTATGAAATAAATTCCGACGCAAAGGCGCAAAGACGCGAAGAACACCTTAAAGGCGGTCTACAAGACCGCTGAATAAGGAATATTTTGTTTCAAAGCCAACTATAGTCGGTTATAAATAATAGATATTACAATTATTGCGGCCTTTTTGGCCGCCTTTGTTTTCCTTTGCGCCTTTGCGCCGAAAATTATTTCAACAACAACCCCCGGATTGTTTCCACCACGGACGGCTTGTCCCATTCCAGCGCGCCATAGAGCGCGTAACGAATCTTGCCATTGGCATCGATAATATAGCTGGTAGGAAAGGCAAACACTTTCCAGTCTCTTAATGCGACGCCATCTTTGTCCATCAACACAACAAAGTCCGTTTTCATTTTTTCCGGCAGGAAGGTGTTTACCACGACTCTTTCTTCACCCATGTCCACCGCCAGCACCACGAAAGGACTGCCTTTCAGTTTCTGCTTCAATCGCCACATTGACGGCATTTCTATACGGCAGGGCGGACACCAGGTGGCCCAGAAATTGACCAGCACCACCTGGCCCTTGAAGTCGTTCAGGTCTCGCACCTTTCCATGAAGATCCTTCAACACCAGCGGCGGTGGCGTTGCCACGCCAGTGTAGGGTCTCAAGGCTCCGGCGTGGGACGTGCCCGCTGCCACCAGTGCGATGAATAATAAAACTGCTATCAATGCCTTGCTTCCTGCATGTGTTCAAGCCTTGTTATCGATTCCCTGATTAGCAACGGCAAGCGCTCGAGCAGTGTCATTTCCGCAGACGTTGCATCAGGACGAAAAAAAAATCGATCGCGCACCCCTTCGAGCACACGCACCTCACAGCCTGATCCGTGTTGTCTCAATTTTGCTTGCAATCGATCGCGCCACCAGTACCAGGGGGACATCTTGGGCTGCAGTATAACCGTATTGAGAACCGACTGGCCGACGATGGGCAAGTATTGTGCCTGCTGGCCCGGTTGGGGCATTTCGACATACAGACCCGGTGACAACAGTACCGCGCCTTTTACATTTCCGCTATTAACCGTCTTGTGCAATCGCTGCCATTTTTTCACACCGCGCAACACCAGTAATGCACCACGGCCGTCGGCGAACACATAAACGTTTTTTCCCTTTCTTCTCGTTGCGTAGTCAATCACTGTCGCGATATCGGCTACCGGTATTTTATTTATGCTGCTCGGCAAGGGTGGCAGAAAATGGGCGGCGAACAGATCCGCCTGCCATACCTCAATGCCCGCCATCGCCAGCCTGGAGGCCAATGCATATGTTTCATCGACTAGACCATACTCCGAGGGAAGCCACAGTAGCAGACGGTTGCCGCTGGCAGGATGGATGCGCAATAGTACCGACGCATCACCTGCCAGCTTGATCTCTTTTTCTGTGACCGCGCCGGATATGGATGGAGCTATAAAAAGCACAATCAGAACAACTCGACAAAGCGAGATCCATTGCCTGAGAAAGTGGAAAACAAATAATTGCGGATTCATTGTGTCCACGACACTTAAAATATTGAATTCCATTGCGCTAACAAACTGAAGCGCTAGACAGTGCCCAAGGTGGCGGTTAGGCTGTTGCCAATAATGCACCGCTACTTACTTTCAATACTGCTATTTGTATTCTTTCCATTTTGGACTGCTGTGGTTGCCGCCGATGGGTATAACGAAGAAGGGTTCGGCCTACCGGCGCTGTTGATCATCAGCCATCCCGACGCTGGCGAAGACGAAGAAGGTCGTCGTGTCCGCGTCATGGTAAGCATTGTTAAACTGAAAAAACCCCTGCCGGCACGCACCAACTGGCGAATCCTGCCCGGCACAACGTATCCCGCGCACAAACGACCGCGCGGCATAGTCAAGGCCAAGCTCTACACCGGAGAAGGGGCAAACAAACAACTGCTGGGATCCATTGGTGTGCGTTACTTCCGTAATCGCAGAAACCAGTGGCAACCCCACTACCGGCTGGACGAGGACAGTGTCATCATCTTCCGTGGTTCGGTCTGGGCACCGCTTAACCCGGTGTCTGATGAAGCCAACCTGTTCTTTCTTACCAACACCGGTGCGCCCAATGGCCAAGGCTATTACCCGTATCTCGATCTACGATCAAGCATTGGTCCCGTTACCATCAACTCCTGGATTGTCGGTCAAAGCCACCGCTAGCCGGGCCTAGCCGTCCTTCTTTTTCATCGATTCCATAAAATAGCTGATGATATCCAGTGGCATGGGAAAGACAATGGTCGAGCTATTTTCACTCGCGATTTCAGTCAGCGTTTGCAAATAACGCAGCTGTAACGCCGCCGGTTGTTCGCTCATCGTCTCGGCTGCCGCAACCAGCATTTCCGCTGCCTGCATTTCACCTTGCGCATGAATAACCTTGCCGCGACGTTCGCGCTCGGCCTCCGCTTGTTTGGCAATGGCGCGCACCATGGTCGGATCAATATCAACGTGTTTGATTTCAACGCTGCTGACCTTGATGCCCCAGGCGTCGGTCTGTGCGTCCAGTATCTTCTGGATATCGATATTGAGCTTGTCGCGCTCGGACAACATTTCATCCAGTTCATGCTTGCCCAGCACCGAACGCAGCGTTGTCTGTGACAATTGACTGGTGGCTGTAAAAAAGTCTTCCACCTGGATGATGGCCCGCTCTGGATCAATGACACGGAAATAAACTACGGCATTTACCTTGACCGACACATTGTCTTTGGAAATCACATCTTGCGTGGGCACATCCATCACCACCGTACGCAGGCCAACACGCACTGCGGACTGTATTATCGGCACAACGATAATGAGACCCGGCCCTTTTACCTTCCAGAATCGTCCCAGGAGAAACACCACTGCGCGATCGTACTCCCGCAGAATGCGGATCGACGCGAACAGCACCAGTAATAGGAAACCAAGTCCAAATAGTAAGAATATGCCACTCATATCAGCCTTCCTCCTTGTCTGCGGGTTCAATAAAAAGCGTCAGCCCTTTCATGCCCGTTACCCGGACCGCCTGCCCTGCCTGCAGCGGTTGATCCGACTGCGCCTGCCATAGCTCGCTGTGCACGCGAACGCGACCCATTGTCTCAAACGCTTCCAGTGTTTCACCAATACTGCCAATCATTTCTTCGCGGCCACTGACTACGGGTCGCTTGTGCGCCTTGGCCGCCAGTGTGGCCACACCGCCAAAAGCGAGCGCAGCAAATGCAGCGGTGCCGAAAACAGCCAGCCAGGACACCTGATAACCCTCGACATCGGTATCAATCAGCATAATGGACCCGGCGATAAAGGCGACCACCCCGCCAATCCCCAGGGCACCGAAACTGGGCACAAAGGCCTCTGCCACCATAAACATGATACCCAAAAGAATCAGCGCCATACCTGCATAATTCACTGGCAAAACGGAAGAAGCATAAAGCCCCAGTAATAAACAGATGCCACCAATGACACCGGGCAAGACAAAACCGGGATTAAGCAGTTCATAAAACAGGCCGAACACGCCCAGCATCATGAGGATGGGAAGCACGTTGGGATTGGTAATGGTAGCCAGAAATTCGTAGCGCCAATCCGGTGCTATCAGCTTTATGGCCAGGCCTTTGGTCGCCAACCGTATCGATTGCCCACCGGCAACCACCTTGCGACCATCGATTTTCCGCAGTAATTCGGAAGTGCTATCGGCCATCAGATCGACAACGTTCTGCGCCACCGCTTCTTTGGCTGGCAGACTGGCCGCATCGCGGACAGCCTTTTCCGCCCACGCCACATTGCGTCCGCGCATTTGTGCCAGTGAACGGATGTAGGCAATGGCATCATTGATTACCTTGCGTTCCATGGCAGTGCTGGCCGGTTTCTGTTTATCTTTCCCGTCTTTGCCTTTATCCGGTTGGGGTGGACCTGGCGGACGGGGCGTACCGGGCATACCGCCAATGTGCACCGGCGTCGCCGCACCAAGATTGGTGCCCGGCGCCATGGCGGCAATATGGCTGGCATACAAAAGAAAGGTACCGGCGCTGGCGGCGCGGGCGCCGCTGGGAGAAACATAGGTCGCAACGGGCACGGGGGAGGCCAGAATTTCCTGAATTATTTCGCGCATGGAGATGTCGAGACCACCGGGGGTATCGAGGCGAATGATGACAAGCTTTGCACCCAGCTTGTGGGCGCGTTGCAGTCCACGCTTGATGTAGTCCGCCCCGGCGGGACCAATGGGGCCATCGAGCTCCAGCATCACCGCTATCGAAGACGCCGATTGTGTCAGCGAGATGTGACCCGCCAACGATGCGATCAACAATATGGCAAAAAACGCGATGCGGTAGAGCTTCATAAATTCCCTCGTCCGGCGCCGCTTGACCCCAACATATTAAACCATACTATCGTTTGCCCGGTCTGTAACTGTTGTGAGGAAATAAGATGAAAAAGCCTGTGGTCTTGATCGGGGCGGGTGAAATGGGTGGTGTGTTTGCACGTGGCCTGCTGCGCCTTGGCCATCCCGTTTTTCCACTTACCCGTGCTATGGATATGGACAAGGCCGCCAAAGAAATCGCCGAACCTGAAGCGGTGATTGTCGCTGTCGCCGAAAATGATATCCAGGCGGTACTGGTTGACATACCGGCGGTGTGGCGGGATCGTCTGGTATTGCTACAAAACGAACTCCTGCCGCGTGACTGGCAAAAACATCGTCTCGATAACACCACGGTGATATCGGTCTGGTTTGAGAAAAAACCGGGGCAGGACTACAAGGTACTTATAGCCTCCCCTGTTTTCGGGCCCCACGCGCAACTGATCGCCGATTTACTTACAACGCTTTCGATTCCGACGACAGTGCTGTCGTCCCCGGACGAACTGGAAGTGGAGTTATTAATAAAAAATGTCTACATCCTCACCACCAACATCGCCGGACTCGAAACCGTCGGCACCGTCAGCGAGCTGTGGTCACAACATGAACATATCGCCCGCGCCGTGGCCGCAAACGTGGTGGCCATCCAGGCAACCCTGGTGGGCCATGCGCTTGATCATGACAAACTGATCGCCGGCATGCTTACTGCATTTGATGGTGACCCTGATCACAACTGCATGGGGCGTTCGGCGCCGGCACGACTCGAACGCGCGCTCAAACAGGCCGATGCCGCCGGTCTTGCAGCCTCTAAACTCAGAGAAATAAGTGCCCTGACGTGAGTACTCCGGATTATTCGCTCGATATCGTTACGTGGCAAGAGGCGGAAAGCGATATTCGTCTGGTGCGCAATGTTGTATTCGTCGAGGAACTGGGAATCCCCGCAGATCTGGAGTGGAATGGATTGGATGCTGACTATTACTATGTTATCGCAAGGGACAGCGTGGGCAAATCCGTGGCCACCGGTCGCATTAATGACAATGGACAAATCGGCCGTATGGCCGTTTTGCCGGTACATCGGGGCAAGGGCCTGGGAAGTGAGCTGCTCAAAAATCTGATTCAGATCGCAAACAGTAAAAGAATAAACAGTGTCTGGTTAAATGCCCAAGCCGGCGTAAAAGCTTTTTATGCCAAACACGGTTTTGAGCCAGTTGGTGAAGAATTCGAGGAGGCCGGGATCAGCCACATAAAAATGGAAAAACAAATTCGATAAGACTGTTTTACTCCTTCAACAAATGCTGCTCATACCAATTGTCCTCTTCAGCACATTCTGCCTCTACTTCGGTCCGGACCGCGTCATTGTGCCAGCGCAGGGCTTTGAGGATTGTGCTTTTTAACAACAACCCTCCACGTTCAGCTGGTCTCGATGCAAGCGAACGCTCGATATCGTGCAGTACCAGCACGGTATTTCCCATAAGTAACAACACCAGTGCGCTATTGCGGCAGGGCTTCTGATAGATGGGATCAATTTCAATGGCGCGACTGAAACGAAACATGGCCTGCTTGAAATTCTGACGATTGGCATAAATCACATCGAAATCGTCATGATCCCCGGCATTGTTACTGTCCAGGCGCGATCAAGCGATAGATGATTTTTGTGCGGCCAGCGCGAGAGCAACAAAAGCCTTAACCAGAAGCGCGGCAAGCAAACCAGTTGAGACAATTTCTCGATGAAATTGAATCGGAAGAAGGTCTGTCGTTTTTACCTTTAACCGATCGCGGGCTCGGTAGGTGCTTTGCGTTTGCTCGCTGGCTCAGGTTTTCTATTTTCTTTGTCAGCTGATGGCTTCGGCTTGGCGGGTTTTCTGTTCTCTCCCTGGGTTTGTTGGGGTCTGCTGGAAACACCCCTGTCTGACCGACCCCGACCGCCGCTATCACGGCGTTTGCCATCACGACCGATGCGGGCAGGGCGTTCGCGTCTGGCTGGCGGATCCAGTTTGGGTAACAGCTCTGAGCTCACCTGACCCGCGGGAATCTTGTGGCCGATAAACGCCTCGATCTCCGGTAGTGAAAACGAGTGATCCTCGCAGGCGAAGCTGATGGCGTCACCGCTTTGACCCGCCCGGGCAGTGCGGCCGATGCGATGGACATAGTCCTCGGCATCTTGAGGCAAATCGAAATTGAACACGTGGCTGACATCCGGGATATGCAGGCCACGGGCGGCGACATCGGTAGCGATCAGGACCGGCAATTTGCCCTCAGTAAATTCCTGCAACAAGCGCTGGCGTTTTTTCTGTGGCACGTCACCCGACAACACCTCGGCAGGCAGACCATTACCCTCAAGATATGCACAAACTTTTTCCGCCTTGTGTTTGGTATTGGTAAATACCAGCGTGCGATGCGGGTCCATGTGTCGTAACAGGCCGATCAGCAACGGAATTTTTTCGTCATTGGAAGTGTAGTACACCGTTTGCTTGACCTTGTCCGCCGTCACCTTGTCAGGCATGACGTTGACTGCGATCGGGTCATTCATATGTTCATAAGCAAGTTCGTTGACCTTGAGCGACAGTGTGGCCGAGAAAAGCATGCTCAGACGTTTTTCTGGCGGCGGCATACGGTGCAACAGGTAACGGATATCCTTGATAAAACCGAGGTCGAACATGCGATCAGCCTCGTCCAGCACCAAGACCTGTATTGCCTTGAGATCAAATACGTGCTGCTTGAAATAATCGATAATACGCCCGGGCGTGCCAATCAGGATATCGACCCCATCCTGCAAGGCCTGCTTCTGGCTGTCATAACCGGTACCGCCGTACACCAGCACCATGCGCAAATCGGTATATTTGCCCAGAGCTTCTGCGTCTTTATGAATCTGGATGGCCAGTTCGCGAGTCGGTGCCAGCATGATGGCCCTGGGCTGGGTCGCTTTTCGGTTATCCGCAGGCGGATTTTTCATTAAATGGGCGAAGGCCGCCAGTAAAAAGACAGCCGACTTGCCGGTGCCGGTCTGGGCCTGACCTTCCACATCCTTGCCATCAAGCACCAAGGGCAGGCTTTCTGCCTGAATCGGGGTACAGAACTCGAATCCGGCGTCCTCGACACCGCGTAACAACGGTTCGGGTAATCCAAGACTGCTAAAGGATATGTCTGTCAGATGTTGTTCGCTCATAAATTAACTACCGGGGGGCTTCCAGGATCGTGGCCTTAAAATGCTGGAATTGGCCAGATTTTCCAAGGCGGGACAGCGTACTTGCATTACGCCAGTTATTCCGCTCAAATATACACTCAGTTTACAGCCCGTCATAGTGGCGACACGCTGATCCGATACCAAACCCCCCAAATACCCGCTGGAGGGATATCCGCTGGAGGAAACGATAAGATGAGTACGAGTGATGGAATCGCCCATGTTACAGACGATTCCTTTGATCAGGAGGTACTGCAGGCCGATGGCCCGGTACTGGTCGACTACTGGGCTGAATGGTGTGGACCATGCAAAATGATTGCGCCGGTACTGGAAGAGATCGCCAAGGAATATGGCGGCAAGGTAAAAATTACCAAACTGAATATTGATGAGAATCCGGGCACACCGCCAAAGTACGGTATCCGCGGTATTCCCACGCTGATGATGTTCAAGGGCGGCAACGTGGAAGCGACCAAGGTCGGCGCGCTGTCCAAGTCACAATTATCTGCCTTTATCGACGAAAATATTTAGTAGTAACAAAAAATTATATGGAACCGCGCTTACCTTGGGCTGGACGAATCCCGAGGCGAGTGCTAAGGTGAAAAAGTAAGTCGCATTCAAACATGCGGCGGCTCTCGGCACCCGAAAACTCAAATTAGAAACTCTTTCCCCATCGACGTTGCGAGGATTTGTCCTCCAGATTTCGATTTCCGTTTCAAACAAAAACATCAGTCTAATAGTTATGAATCTCTCCGAACTTAAGAAGAAACCCGCGCAAGAGCTGGTCGACATGGCCTCCGACCTCAAACTCGACGGTGGCAGCCGCATGCGGCGCCAGGACCTGATATTTGCCATCCTCAAGGCACAGGCGAAAAAAGGTGAAATTATCACCGGTGAAGGCGTGGTCGAAATCCTGCAAGACGGATTCGGTTTTTTACGTTCAGCCGACTGCTCCTATCTGGCCGGCCCCGACGATATCTATGTCTCACCCTCGCAAATACGCCGCTTCAATCTGCGCACCGGTGACACGATCAGGGGTAATATTCGTCCACCGAAAGAATCCGAGCGCTATTTTGCGCTGCTCAAAGTCGAAGAGATCAATCATCAGAAACCGGACCAGGCCAAACACAAGATCCTGTTCGAAAATCTGACGCCATTGCATCCTGACGCTCGCTTTCGTCTGGAACAGGACAACGAATCCACCGAAAACCTCACCGCACGCGTAATCGATCTCATTTCCCCAGTCGGCAAGGGCCAGCGCGGCCTGCTGGTGTCGGCGCCCAAAAGCGGCAAAACCGTCATGTTGCAGCAAATCGCCCACGCCATCGTTGCCAACAATCCGGAAGTGATACTGATGGTGCTGCTGATTGACGAACGGCCGGAGGAGGTGACGGAGATGCGTCGCACCGTGCGCGGCGAAGTGATCTCGTCCACTTTCGACGAGCCGGCCACCCGCCATGTACAAGTGGCGGAAATGGTCATTGAAAAGGCCAAGCGCCTAGTTGAACACAAAAAGGATGTGGTCATCCTGCTCGACTCCATTACCCGCCTGGCCCGTGCCTACAATACCGTGGTGCCGGCCTCAGGCAAGGTGCTCACCGGCGGTGTCGATGCCAACGCCCTGCAACGCCCCAAACGCTTCTTTGGCGCCGCGCGCAATATTGAGGAAGGTGGCAGCTTGACGATTCTGGCCACGGCCCTGATCGATACCGGCTCCAAGATGGACGACGTCATTTACGAAGAATTCAAGAGTACCGGCAATATGGAAGTGCACCTTGATCGGCGTCTGGCAGAGAAACGGGTGTACCCGTCTATCAATATCAATCGCTCCGGTACCCGTCGCGAAGAGCTGCTGCTGGAGCCCGACGAGCTGCAGAAGGTCTGGCTCCTGCGCAAGCTTTTGCACCAGATGGATGAGGTCGAGTCCTCTGAATTCCTGCTGGAACGTCTGAAAGCAACCAAGAATAATGCGGAGTTCTTCGCGTCTATGAAGCGCTGATTGCGGCCCGGTGTTGATGGGCCAAATAGCCATAATTGTTGCCCCACAAGGCTTTTTTGCATAGACTACGCCGCCCCGACGAGGGGACCTGAAAAGTGAGCTGCGGGTCGGAAATCCGTGGCAGAACACAAAAGAGGCGAATTATGAAAACCGGCATTCATCCCGAATACAGTGAGATGAAGGTGACCTGCACCTGCGGCAATACCTTCACCACCCGATCCACCCTGGGCGAGGAGCTCAATATCGAGGTCTGTTCAGAATGCCACCCGTTCTACACCGGCAAACAGAAGCTGATCGATACCGCCGGCCGCGTTGAGAAATTCCGCCAGAAGTACGGTGGTCTGAAGAAATAACTGTAAGTGATCGCTTACTTACAAAAAAAGGCATCCATTCCGGGTGCCTTTTTAATATACGGATTTTTATTCTGGCAGGTCTCTGCTTTTGCCGCAGAAACCGTTCGTGTACGCCAGGTGGTGGACGGAGACAGCCTGCGGCTATTTGATGGGCGCAAAGTGCGTCTGATCGGCATCAATACACCCGAGCTCGGTGGTGACGGTCAGGCCAATGAACCCCTGGCTGCGCAGGCGCGGGAGGAACTAAAAATACTCATCGGCAGACGGCCGGTGACCCTGAAAACGGGACCGGACCGGTATGATCACTACGGCCGGTTACTCGCTTACATTGGCTTGCCAAACGGAAAACTGGCTGGTGAATTGCTGTTGCAAAAGGGCCTGGCGTCGATGATCGCGGTGCCACCCAATCTCGCACATTTGCACCGTTACCGACTGGCTGAGGCCGGTGCGAAACAACTGCGAGTCGGTATCTGGGCACACCCCTACTATCAGCCGGTCGCGGCCAGTTCGCTGGATCACACCATGACGGGCTATCGTTTCGTTCAAGGCCGAATAAAACGCGTCGGCAAAAGCAGGAAATACGTGTATTTCGATCTCACGCCGGATTTCGCCATCGCCATCGATCGCAACCACTGGCACTACTTTGGTGGCAATCCGCAACAATGGCGCGGTAAAAAGATAGTCGTCAGGGGTTGGATCAGTCTGTGGCGTGATAAATTAAAAATGCGTGTGGGGCACCCGGCAATGATTGAAATTCAGGATTGAGCGTTAGCAGCCATCTACCCACTGGGCACATCTGGATGGTGATCAATCATCGCCGACAGAGTCGGCTCCTGCCAAGCCCCAAGGGGCTTATAATGAATCCATGAAAAGACCCTCCCTGTCGCATTTTGGCCCAACCCTGTTTCTGGCACTCGCCCTGCTGACCGGTTGCGCGACCAACCCGGTAACGGGCGAGAAAAACTTGTCCCTGATGTCCGAACAAAAGGAAATCGCGCTGGGTAAAAAGAACCACCCGCAGATTTTGAAGCAATACGGACGCTATGATGGTGAGGCCTTACAGTCCTACGTCAATGGCATCGGCCAGGATCTGGTCAAACGCGGCCACCGCACACATCTTAAATATACGTTCACGGTGCTCGACAGTCCGGAGGTCAATGCCTTCGCTCTGCCCGGCGGTTATATCTATATCACCCGCGGTATCATGGCCTACATCAATTCCGAGGCAGAGCTGGCCGCGGTTCTCGGCCACGAACTGGGCCATGTCACCGCGCGCCACGGTGTGCAGCAGTACTCAAAGGCCCTTGCCACATCCATTGGCATGACACTGGCAACTATCTTTATGCCGGAACTACAAAATGACATCAGCCAGCAATTGATGGATGTGCTGGGTAACGCCATCCTCAGTGGTTATGGCCGCGAACATGAGCTGGAAGCCGACCGCCTCGGCGCCGAATATCTGGCGCGAACAGGCTATGAACCCGGCGCCATGATCGACGTCATTGGCATACTGAAAAATCAGGAAGGGTTCGAAAAAGAACGCGCCAAAAAAGAAGGCCGTGAACCGCGCGTGTATCACGGCGTTTTTGCCAGCCACCCCAGCACCGATCGACGCCTGCAACAGGTTGTTGGCGCTGCCGATAAATACAAAACCAGTGGCAGCAGACCGGGCCGCATTAATCGTGGCCGCTATCTCGCAAAACTTAATGGTGTCGTGTTTGGAGACAGCGTTAAAGAAGGTATCCGCCGCGACAATCGTTTTTACCATGCCGGGCTGGGGTTTGGGTTGACGTTTCCAAAGGGATGGCGAATTGAAAATCGCCATGACAATCTGCTAGCCATTAGCCCGAAGCGTGATGCTGTAATTGAAATGCGCATGAAACCGCTGAACAAAAAGAAAAAAATTTCCCCATCTGCTTTCCTGCGACAGAAACTCAAGGTGCGTAAACCCCGTAACGAAATTACGCTTGGCGGCACCACACTGAAAAATGTATCGGCCATTGTCCGCGGGGCAACACCCTTTGGCCGACGCGATATTCGACTCTCGGTTGTCTATTTTGGTGACAAGGCCTATATCTTTCGCGGGGTAGCGCGTGCCAATAAACAACTCAAAGAATTCGATCCGCTGTTTCTGAAAAACGCAGCCAGCCTGCATACTTTAACGGCAGTCGAACATAAACTGGCGGCCGGATTGGTGATTCGCATTCATACCGTAAACAAGCGGGATAGATTTGCTAGAATCGCCGCGTCTTCACCTATCCCCAATTATCCGGAACGGATATTGCGTCTGATCAATGGAATATATCCGCACGGGGAACCTGAGGTGGGTGAAAAAATCAAAGTGGTCCATTAGGAATTAAAATGAAAGACGATTTTGTAAAGGCGGCGCTCGACTATCATGCCTTCCCCAAGCCCGGCAAAGTCAGCGTCACCCCCACTAAACCCTGTTCCACCGCCGAGGAACTGGCGTTGGCCTATACACCGGGCGTTGCTGAACCGGTGCGTGAAATTGTAAAAGATATGGAAAACGCCTATCGATACACAAATAAAGGCAATCTTGTTGCCGTTATTTCCGATGGCACTGCCGTGCTCGGTCTGGGCAATACCGGTGCACTGGCGTCAAAACCGGTACTGGAAGGCAAGGCGGTGCTGTTCAAACAATTCGCCGATATTGATGTGTTTGATATCGAGGTCGATGCCGACAGCATCGAGGCCTTTGTCGATACCGTTGCCAATATTGCGCCCACCTTTGGCGGCATCAATCTGGAAGACATCGCCGCACCAGCCTGCTTTGAAATCGAATGTGCGCTGAAGGAGCGTCTCGAAATCCCGGTATTCCATGACGACCAGGACGGTACCGCGGTGATTATCAGTGCCGGTTTGCTCAACGCACTGGCCCTGCAAGGCAAGAAAATCGAAGATGCCAATATCATCTGCCTTGGCGCCGGTGCCGCCGGTATCAGCGCGCTACGATTACTCAATGATCTCGGCGCGGATACAAACAGGATGTTGCTGCTTGACAGAAAAGGTGTGATACACACCGGCCGCGATGACATCAATAAATACAAAGCCGAGTTCGCGCGCAAAACGGATTTGCGAACGCTGGAACAGGCCATCGCCGGCGCCGATGTATTTATAGGTGTATCAAGCGCCAATCTCGTTACCGGGAAGATGATTGCCTCCATGGCCAACAAACCCATTGTCTTTGCCCTGGCCAACCCGGACCCCGAGATCCGGCCGGAAGAAATCCGGAAAGTTCGCGACGATGTCATTATCGCTACCGGCCGTTCCGATTACCCCAATCAGGTCAATAACGTGCTTGGCTTCCCGTTTATTTTTCGTGGCGCGCTGGATGCAAATGCTCACACCATCAACCGTCAGATGATGGCAGCGGCGGTAACCGCGTTGAAGGAACTGACCCATGTACCGGTACCACAGGAGGTGCTGGACGCCTACGGACTTGATCAGCTGGAATACGGGCCGGAGTACATCATCCCTAAGCCACTGGATCCAAGACTTATTAAATATGTTGCGCCAGCAGTAACCCAAGCCGCGATCGAATCCGGTGTCGGTCATCGTATAGACTAGAAGGCGACAGAGGAAACGATGGTGACTATTATTGCCTGATAGGATAGCTGTGCCGGCGCGGCACTGAAACAATTCGGCACTAAAGGGAAATCGCCATGAAAAAAATAACCATTGTAGGTGCCGGCCGCGTCGGTGAATCCACTGCGTACAATCTCGCCAAATCCGAACTCTGTAGCGAGATCATGCTCATCGACATCGTTGAGGGCATGCCCCAGGGTACGGCGCTGGACATTCAGGAATCGGCGCCGCAATTTGGTTTTGACACCAAGCTCTCCGGCTCCAACGATATGGAAGCCATGGCCGATTCCGAGTTGGTGATCATCACTGCCGGAATCCCGCGCAAACCGGGTATGTCGCGCTCCGATGTACTGGATACCAACCTGGATATTGCCTTTTCCATTGTTGATGTCATGGTAAAAGTGGCGCCCGACACCATGATGATCATGGTCAGTAACCCGGTGGACATACTGACGTATGCATCGTGGAAGCGCAGCGGTTGGGATCGCAGCCGTGTATTCGGCATGGCCGGCGTGCTGGATTCCTCGCGCATGGCAGCCTTTGTCGCCATGGAAACCGGTTTTTCGGTTAAAGACATTAATGCCATGGTGCTCGGCGGTCACGGCGATACCATGGTACCCATGACACGCTTCACCACAGTGAACGGCATTCCTATTGATCATTTTCTGGACCAGGAGACCATCGACAGGATCGTTAAACGCACTCGCGGTGGTGGTGCGGAGATCCTGGCTTTAAAGAAAAATAGCAGCGCCTACGATGCACCGGCGGCGGCGGTGGCCGCCATGGTCGGCGCCGTTGTGCATAACCGCAAGCGTGTCTTGCCCACCGTGGCTGCGCTGGATGGAGAATACGGCGAGAAAGACCTGTGCATGGGGGTACCGGTTGTACTTGGCAAGGGTGGCGTCGAAAGAATAATAGAGCTGGATCTGAACAAGGAAGAAAAGGCCAATTTCAAAACCACCGCCAAAGCGATTCGCGCCGATCTGGCGCGCCTGTAGAAGTCGACACCGCGCTTGAAAAAGCGCTTTACCAAGACCAGCGACGATCGCTAGATTAACTGGTCGCTGAAAGAATCGAAACACCAAAACCGGTGGCCAATCTTTTAAACGAAGCCTGGTTTGCCGGCCATTACTTCTACATCGACGAGCATGCAGTGATCCCGCGCTCACTGATTGGTGAATATTTTGAGGAACAATTTCAGCCCTGGATTGATAAAAGCAGAGTGCCTTCGGTGCTTGATCTTTGTACCGGTGGTGGTTGTATAGCCATCGCCACGGCACTCGAATCTGCAGAAGCCAGTACTGATGCGGCTGATATATGGACTGATGCACTGGTGGTAGCAAAAATGAATGTTATAAACTACGCACTGGAAGAACGGTTAAACCTGATGCAGTCAGACCTGTTCGAAGAATTGCCAGGCAAAAACGATGACCTCATCATCAGCAATCCACCGTATGTGCCGCAGTCGTCTATGGATCTGCTGCCAGCTGAATCCGGCCCCTGTTGTTTGGTTTCAATAACCCGGTGGACGTAGCCGAAGCCTGACAAAGAAAACCGCAAAAGAGCGAACCCCTGTTGAATCCGAGCCAGATGGAGTGAGTAGCGACATCTGGCCGGTGAGTTGCACCCGAGGGTATAAAGGCTCGCGTCGCCGGTTTTCTAGGAAGGGTGAGGGAATCCCGCAGGGACAAGGATCGGGTGTCCTTTCTTCTTGGTGACTTCTTCTTTAGACAAGTAAAGAAGAAGTCACTGGGCTATCCGGACGCCCGAACGAAGTGACAAAGTGCCCTTGGGGTGCCAGCCCCGATTAATAGCTTTTAAAGGGCGCCGGAGGCGGAACGATAAATATGAAAAACAACTCAATCCTCCAGATAAGTATACCCCTTCAACCCCGCCGCCAACTCATGCAGGTATTGTGCTCGCTGCTCATCCTCCAGCGCAGCTTTCGCCACTTTGTTCTCATATACGGTCAACATATTATCCGGATCGAAATGCACATAGCGCAATACAGCATCAACGCCGTCACCGCGCGCCGCATTGGTCAGACGATAACTGTCTTTGTGCAACTCCACATGCACCGAATTGGTGTCGCCAAACAGATTGTGCATGTCCCCCAGAATCTCCTGATAGGCGCCCAGCAGGAAGATACCTAATATATAGGGCTCACCACCCGGGTGAAGAGCGTGCAGCGGCAGAGTCGATTCCACGCCCTCGGCATCCGGA
>SDBS01003360.1_pt1 | contig 15707 bp, 13 predicted proteins | sample 2277091 | NCBI WGS metagenome assembly SDBS01 (sample SAMN10404972, study PRJNA504765) | marine sediment metagenome | isolation source: marine sediment core GS10_PC15, 163 cmbsf | place: Arctic Ocean: Southern Knipovich Ridge | collected 2010 | reverse complement strand
CACCAGACTTTTTATCTTCTGTATAGGAACAGAACACTTACTTTGATGGACTATGATGTGTAGGATAGTGTAACCAGGAGGTTTTCTGAATTGTATATTTCTCTTTACGTAGTCGTAGGTGGTCAGAGCCTTACTAAGTTCGTCGCGAAGAATTTCCAGCGGGAGCCCAGCGTAGTTTGCAATCTTGTTCTTGGCAAGCCGATTAAGATCGCCTCTCTTGTAAGAATTAAGAATGTCGCAACACTTCATATTAAATTTCTCCTTTCTTGTTCTTCTTCTTCTTCTTCTTCTTCTTCTTATTATTATTGGTGTAGATAAGACCCAGTGCGTAATAAGCTAGATAAGAACGTAGCCCACCCCATTGACTGTAGCACTTATTAAGTTAGAGTCAACGGAACGATGATCTCGGGGAAAAGCTACGCCAAATCTCAGCACTCGTCAATCAGACTGTGTCACAATTAAAGTGGAGGGAAGGGAGTAAAAAGACACAAATTATCGTGGTCTTTTCCCTATTTAGCCTCAGTTTTAGATCCAAAGTGGGGGATTATCTTAAAGAAATCCTAGAAATTGAATTGTGACCCAGTCTGAATTTGGGTTTTGGGGAGTATAGCCACACAGTGCCTTAAACTACCGACCAGCTGCTCCCGAGGCTATCATTTCGTTGACTCTAACTTAACAAGTGGTAGTATTAATGGGGGCAGCTCAGTCTTGACCCGCCCCCCTAGAATCGGTCCAGCTGTTGTATTAGGGTGAGGGTCGAATAAAAGGGGGGTTAAAGTTAAAGGACATGTTGACGAGGTAAAGGCAAAACTAAATGAATTTCACAACCAAACGTCTCTGGGACAGTGCTTCTCAAAATGTATCCTTCTCGCTTTGATATGAAAATAGAACATAGTCTAATAGCTCATTCCAGAAGGGGATTTTACCAAGAAACAATTAGGCGAAATATCATACTTATGTTGTACTCGCAATATGAAATATAAGTTTGAGCTAGTAGAACCACTGGTCAGAGCGTAGTTCAGTAACTTTAAGCAAATACCAACCTAAGACCACATCTTATGATTTGACATGTCTGACTAAGGAATGTAATGTAAAGGTTGGGCTATGCCCTTTATATTACTCATTTGAGTTATGATTAACCCTTCTCGATTCAGTCTTTTAACCGTAGCCAAGAGAATTGTGCCGTTGACAGATTCTTGAATTTGTGCTATATAAAACCTATATCTTATGGGTAAGCCAAGGGAGACTACTCTGTAAATAGGAGGCAAAGAGGATAAACTCCGACCGGCAGTAAGATTACTCATCAATCAGCTTTAGGTATTACTATCCACGTTTTTTCACTGGTAGAGTAAGTCCCCCTCTCTAAGAACAGCATAACAGCGTTTTTTCTGGTAGGCTCAATTAGCGAAAGAAACCTTTCTGTTGTCAGCTGAAGCTCTCTTTCTATTGGTATCATTCTAAGAATAAATCCTTAGAATGGCAAAGAGATTCTTAATAGAAAAGGAGGATTAAGGGGAGGTGGAGAGATGAGAACAGTCATTGCACTCTGTGCGGTTGCCATTCTCCTAACTACCAGTGGTGCGCTTTATCCCCAAGAACGACCCACCCCCACAATCGCTGTCGTCAACTTCAAGAACACCAGCGGTTCTGAAGCTCTAAGCTACCTCGATGAAACCATCTCGGAGTACATCAATACCTACCTTCAGGCTACCGGAAGGGTTGATCTGGTGGAAAGAGGCCAGCTGCAGGAAGCTTCTCTGAAAGAACTCAATCTGAACCTCACGGATATTGTGGATGCAGTCACCGCAGCTCAGCTGGGTAGGATAGTAGGTGCAGAATTCACCATTATTGGTAGCTTCACCAAGGCTGGTGACGCTCTCCTCGTCAACGCCCGGCTAATAGAAGTGGAGACAGCCAAAGCTGTTCCCGGAGCAGCCGCACAAGAGCGGGGAAGGGAGGATGAGCTCTTCAATCTTCTGGACAGGGTATCTGAATCACTCAAGAAGGTAATCCTGGAAGGTTCAGGGACGTCTGAGCCAACGGAAACGCTCTCCACTCTCTTCATTGAGTCTAATCCTCCCGGAGCATCCATCTACATCAATGGACAGTCTTATGGTCTAACTCCCAAGGATATTCATAACCTCAAGGAAGGATCCTATGAGGTTGTGCTTACCAGGGAAGGGTATGAACCCTACGTGAAGATGATGAACCTTTCTTTAGGAGATGAGGTTCCCCTCACCGTAGACCTTAATCCTCAACGAGGTACCCTTATCATTGTATCTTACCCTGAAGAAGCAGAAGTCTATCTTGATGGGAACTACCAGGGGAAAGCCAAGATAACCATAGAGGATGTCCTTACCGGAACTCATCAGGTCATGCTGAAGAAGAAAGGATACCATGAAGAACAAAGAGCAGTTGAGGTAATCTACCAAGAAACCAGTACCCTTGAGGTAACTCTCAAAGAAAAACCCGGCTCTCTCCTTGTCCTCTCCTCCCCCCAGGGAGCGACCGTCTACCTTGATGATGAGAATAGGGGAGTAACTCCCCTCACCTTATCTTTCGTTCCTCCGGGTGAGCATACCGTAAAGCTTACCAGGGAAGGAAGAGGAACACACCGTGAGACCGTCACCATACGAGGAGAAGAGAATACCACCGTCCACGTTGCCCTTTCCCCCAACAACCCTCCCAAGATCCTGAGTCTCACCGCCACACCCGAGACTATCGAGGCTGGAGCAACCACCACCATCACCTGCACTGCTACCGACCCAGATGGAGATACTCTCTCCTACACCTGGTCTGCCACGGGAGGGTCCATCCAGGGTGAGCGAAACAAGGTTACCTACAAGGCTCCTGATGAGGCGGGGACCTATTCAGCTAGAGTGACGGTTACCGACAACAGCGCAGGATTGGATACGGGGGAGTTGGCCATCGTGGTCATGGCTGACGATCTCTTTCGTGTTGTCCAGAATAGCAAGTGGGGTTACATAGAGAAATCAGGAAAGATAGTCATCAAGCCCCGGTTTGATGATTCCCGCCCCTTCTCCGAAGGACTCGCTGCGGTAAGAGTGGACGACAGATGGGGCTACATAGACAAGTCAGGCAAGATAATCATCGAGCCTCAGTTTGATTGGACCTACTCCTTCTCCGAAGGCCTCGCTCGGGTCACCGTTGACGACAAGTCGGGCTACATAGACAAATCAGGAAAGATAGTCATCAAGCCCCGGTTTGATGATTCCCGCCCCTTCTCCGAGGGCCTCGCTGTGGTAGAGATTGACGAAAAGTACGGCTACATAGACAAGTCAGGCAAGATAATCATCGAGCCTCAGTTCAAGTTTGCCTACTCCTTCTCCGAAGGTCTCGCTTGCGTACTGATCGATGGATATAAAGGCGGCTTCATCAACACGTCAGGGCGGTTCGTCATTGCGCCTGAGTTTGGTTTTGCCTACCCCTTCTCCGAAGGACTCGCCGCGGTGCGCATCGAGGACCATGGGGACTGCATGGGGTACATCGATAGGACAGGAAGGGTGGTGATCAGGACGCGCTTTGACTACGCAGGACCGTTCTCCGACGGCCTCGCCTGGGTACAGAGCAACGCCGTGATCCGCTACATAGACAGGTCAGGAAGAGTAGTGATCGAGGAACAGTCTGAGCGGGGCTGGAACTTGTCCGACAACTCCTTCTCCGAAGGCCTCCTTAAGGTAAAGATTGACGGTGAATGGGGGTATATAGATACATCAGGGAGAGTAGTGATTGAGCCACAGTTTGATCGGGCCGACTCCTTCTCCGAGGGACTCGCGTGGGTAAAGGTTGGCGAGAAGTACGGTTACATAGACAGGACGGGAAAGTATGTTTGGCCACCAACGAACTAGATTATTCTATGAAAATGAAGTGATCCCGGAAACCGAGAGTCTTGGTCCTTTTTCATGCCAGCCGCTATACCTGGGGAGATAAGAGAGTAGTGACGGGTTACGAAGGCAGGCTACCAAGAGGACAAGGAGAGGATGTTGAGCGAAAGAACCATTGCCACTGCAATCTTGGTCTGTGCGGTCTTGTCCTTCTGCACCCCCTCTTTCTCCCAACCACTTACCGGAGAGCAAAGCCCGGGCACAGTGCGTGCCATCGAACAAGAAATGGCCGTGGAAGAGCGAAAACAATGAAGTCAGCCCTTCTGATTATACCGCTGGTTGAGTTTTTCTCATTCGCAGGTTCTCTGCATGCCGAGGAACAACCCACCCCCACAATCGCTGTGGTGAACCTTGAGAACACCAGTGGTTCTCCAACCCTGGATTATCTCAACAGAACCATCTCGGAGTATGTCAATACCTATCTTGTGGGGACAGGACGCATTAGAATTGTAGAAAGAGAGCGGCTGCAGGAAGCTTCGTTACAAGAACTCCAAATGCATCTTACTGACATTGTGGATGCGAGCACTTCTGTCAGGTTGGGTAAGATAGTAGGTGCCAAGATGACCATCATTGGGAGTTTCATGAAAGTAGGTGATACTCTCCTCATCAATGCTCGCTTGATCGAAGTAGAAACAGGCGAGGCTCTTCTCGGAGGAGCGGTTCAAGAACAGGGGAAAGAAGATGAGCTCTTCAATCTGTTGGACAGACTATCCGAAGCACTAAAGAAGGTGATTCTTGAAGGTACAGAACTATCCGAAGAGAAAGAAGCACTCTCCACTCTTTTCATCCAGTCCAATCCTCCAGGAGCATCTATCTACATCAATGGACAGCCTTACGGTTTTGCCCCTAAGGATATCTACAACCTACAGGAAGGAACCTATGAGGTTGTTCTATCCAAGGTAGGTTATGAGACTTACATAAAGAAGATCAATCTATCTATAGGAGATGAAGTTCCCCTACAGATAGATCTTTCTCCTCAAAAAGGGACTCTTATTATTATCTCTAACCCTGAAGAGGCAGAAGTCTATCTTGATACTGAATATAGAGGGGTAACTAAGCTCACCTTAGAAGATATCCTCACCGGAACTCATCAAGTTACCTTCAAAAAGAAAGGTTACTATGAAGAAGAAAGAAGAGTTGAGGTAATCTATAAAGAAGATACTACTCTTGAGGTAACCTTAAAAGAAAAACCTGGCTCTCTACTTATTCTTTCTTCTCCTCAAGAGGCTCGTGTCTACCTTGATGAAGAGTATAAAGGAAAGACTCCTCTATCTTTACCCTCTGTTTCTCCTGGTGAACACAAGATAAGAATCACTAAAGAAGGAAGGGCAACTCACTATGAAACTGCACTAGTTAAAGGAGAAGAGAATACCACTGTTGATGTGGTTCTATCTGCCAATAATCCACCTAGAATTACTTCCTTAACTGCTAAACCAGAAACCATCAAAACCAAAGAAACTACCACCATCACCGCTACTGCTACTGACCCTGATAAAGATAATCTCTCCTACAGGTGGTCTACCACACAAGGATCTATCCAGGGTCAAGGAGAAAAGATAACCTACCAGGCGCCTAGTGAACCTGGAACTTATTCCATCAAAGTGACAGTCTCTGATAATAATGGAGGAGAGGATAATGAAGAGATCACTATCAGAGTAGAAAAACAAACAGGAACGCTAAAGATAACCTCTTATCCTCCTGGAGCAGACATTTATCTAGACCAAGCCTACAAAGGCAAGACTCCTCTTGCTTTATCCAGCATAGAAGTTGGCGGTTATAGAGTTAAAGCAGCAAACGAGAATGAGGTAAAGGAAGAGACTGTCGAAGTAAGAGCAAACCAAATAAGCTTGCTTGAATTCTCCTTTGTCCCCGAGGGTATGGCTCTCATTCCTGCCGGTGAGTTCCTCATGGGCTCGAATGATGGAGGCTCCGATGAAAAACCTGTTCACTCAGTCTACCTTGATGCCTACTATATTGATAAATACGAAGTAACCAATGAACAGTTCTCTAAGTTTCTCAATGAAAAAGGAAATCAAGGAGAAGGTGGAGCAACCTGGGTGGATATAGATGATGAAGACTGCTTGATTGAGTATAAGAATGGAAAATATCAACCTAGATCAGGCTATGAAAATCATCCTGTCGTAGAGGTCTCCTGGTATGGAGCCAGAGCTTATGCCAAGTGGGCCGGAAAGAGACTCCCTACCGAAGCCGAATGGGAGAAAGCTGCCCGGGGAGGCCTAATAGGAAAGAAATATCCCTGGGGAGATAGCATTGACTCCAGTAAAGCAAATTATGACGAGAATCTAGGCCGTACTACTCCGGTAGGCTCCTATCCTCCCAATAACTATGGCCTCTATGATATGGCCGGTAATGTCTGGGAGTGGGTGAGTGACTGGCATGATTACAACTACTACTCAAGCAGCAACTCTTACACAAATCCCCAAGGTCCCAATGGTGGCTCTTATCGCGTCCTTCGTGGCGGTGGCTGTTACACCTTCCTCGCTGGCAATTTGCGCTGTGCCAATCGCGGCTGCAACGGTCCGGTAGCGCGAACGACTACCTGGGTTTCCGCTGCGTTAAGTCTCCTTAGGGGTTTTTACCCTTCTACGTTTCTACTCCTTGGGCAACGATGTGAAGTACTGATTTCTCTTTAGCCGGGCTAAAGCAAGAAAGGAAAAGAAGGAATAGAATGAATCGAAGATAAGCGTGATAAGAAAGGAGGTGAAAGAAAGACTTTCTCCGGTGGAGAGAAAATAGAATCTTTAGCAAGGAGGAACTAAAGTGAAAAGATCAATTAATGTAATAATGATAGCGCTAGCCAGTTTCTTCCTCATAGCCGGTTCTGCCTGGAGCCAGGGCGAGGTAGAAACTTCCTCTCAAGCCAAACTTCTAGCCTTAAGAGCTGCCTATGTTGATGCCTATAGAAACCTGGCTGAAACAGTAAAGGGTTTTCAGCTTGACTCCAAGACCACAGTAAGAGACTTTATTGTAGAGAATGATGTGATTCGAGTCGAACTTCATACCTCTCTTCAGGGAGCCTATGTAACTGATAGACGCTTTTTGGAAGGTGGCTTAGTGGAGGTAGATATGGCTATTGAGAAAAAGAGCTTGCCCTCATTACTAAGACAAAAACTTGAAGGTCTGCCAGATACCGTAAAAGCCACCGGAGCGGGAGCACCACCCCTTATTAGGAAGATCCCCATCCCCTCTGGTTTACCTGAATGGTCAGAAGAAATTGTAGCTGTGAAAGGAAGAGGAGCTTCCCCAAAAGATACTCCCCCGGAGCAAGCGAAGCTTTTAGCTATTAGGGCAGCTCAGGTTGATGCCTATCGGAACCTGGCTGAAACAGTCTGGGGTCTTTCCCTCGATTCATATACCAAGGTGAAGGACTTTGTAGTGGATAAGGATGTAATCTGGACTGAGGTGCATGCCTTTGTGCAGGGAGCCAGAGTAACCAGAAGTGAAACCCTTGCTGACAGTTCTGCTGAGGTTACCATAGAACTTTCCCTGGCCCCTCTTTGTCAGATCATCAAATACGGTCCCTATGAAGGCTACAAGGAAAAATATCCTTTTGGGGTCCGGGCAAAGCTTCTAGCCTTAAGAGCGGCCAAGGTAGATGGACAGAGGAATCTTCTGGAGACCATCAAAGGGGTAAGGATTGACTCAGAGACTACCGTAGAAGACTTTCTTCTCAAGAACGAGAAGACGTGCATTCAACTGAGGGGCAATCTTCAGGGAGCCAAAGTAATTACAGAAAGAATACTTCCGGGAGGAATTGCCGAGGCTGATCTGGAAGTTCTTACCAAAGCTCTTCCTCAAGAGATATATCCTTACCTTGAGGCGATTGGTCCAGTGATTAAAGCTACGGGAGCCGGAGTTCACCCGGGCTTTTGGGATGAGGTCGCCGAAGTAGAGGAGCTGCAAATGCAGACTCAAGCAGCTTCTTCAGAAGAGGTCTCTGAATGGCAGTACCTCACCATTCTGGTCAAAGGAAGAGGTGCTCCGGGAGACGAGGAGAACTTAACCCAGAGAAAGCTCATGGCTGAGCGAGCGGCCAAGCTTGATGCCTACAGGAACTTAGGTGAGGAGGTATTTGGGCTCTACCTTGACTCAGTAACGACAGTTGAGCTTTTCGTGGTGGGAAAGGACATCATCAGAACTAAGGTGTCTGCCTTTATCCAGGGCGCCCAGGTCGTCAGCTCTGAAGAGCAAGAAGATGGTAGCTTTGAGGTAGAGGTTGAATTAAAGCTAAGGAATCTTCCTGATATCTTAGGAGTAGAGAGCTAATCTATCTCAAATAAGGAGAAGAACAATGAAAAGAGTGGCTATATGGGTAGGAGTCCTTTCCTTGTTAGTCCTTGCCGCCGGGTGCATTAGCCAACCAGAAAGACTGGGGGTAAAACCGGGTGAGGTCTTTAGAGCTATCGGAAGAGGTGCTCCACCTGAAGATGCAGTGAACCAAGCCCAGGCAAATCTCTTGGCTCAAAGAGCTGCCAAGCTCGATGCCTGTCGCAATCTCTTGGAATCAGTAAAGGGAGTATCTATTACCAGTACTACCAAAGTGGAAGACTTTATTGTGACTGAAGACAAAATAGAAAGTGTAGTAGCGGGTATTTTGCAGGGGGTAGTGGTGGATAGGGAAGAAAAGATGAGTGACGGAAGCTGGGAGGTGGAAGTTTACCTAACTTATGAACAGCTTAAATTGATTATGGATAGAATCTAGGAAAGTACTCTTTCAAGCAAAAAGATCGTTTCGGGAGGAACCGATGAAACTAAGAAGAATGATGGGGGGTCTTCTTTCCCTTTTCCTCATTGTCTCTTTATTCTCAGCACTTCCCCTGTCGGCCAAAGAGGTAGATGAAAAGACAATTGTCGTTGAAGGAAGGGCAGAGGGGACTTCACTTCAAGCAGAAGAGGAGGCCCTGAGAGATGCCCTGAGAAATGCGGTAGAAGAGGGAGTAGGAGTCTTTTTGGATTCTCAGACTCTCATAGAGAACTTTCAGCTCTTAGGAGACCACATCTATACCGAGGCCCAGGGATATGTCAGAGAATACAGCATCTTGAGCGTCAGCAAAGGAAAAGACCTGACCACAGTAACAATTAGAGCAGTAGTAGCCCCCCTCTTGAAACTCAAGTATGACCTGAAAGGATTAAAACTAATTAAGAGCCTTAAGGGGGACCCCCGCATTATGATTAGCATACTTGATATAGTTGATGGAAATGAGTCTATAACTCATCTGGCTGAAACAGAACTGATAGAGGCTTTCTTAGAGAAGGATCTTAACTTGGTAGATAAAACTCAGGTTGACCTGAGGAAAGCCCGGGATGTTTCCCTTAACTACGAGGACTATAGTAAAGCTGCTGCCTTTGGTAGCGAGATAGGAGCCGAGATCCTTATCACCGGGCAGGTTATTGCCGAATATGCTGGTCTAAAAGAGGTCTATGGAACTGACTTTGAGTTCTACTCATCTTTCTTAGAGATTCGAGCCATAAGATCAGATACAGCAACCCTTCTCTTCACCAAGAGTGCCGGACCCTTCAGAAAAGGGGCATTCGATAAGCTTTCAGCCCGCACCTCAGTGATTAAGATGGCGGTGAGTGAAATAAAGGAGGATCTTTTTGACAATCTCTTTGAGAGCTGGCGAAGAGAAGTTCTTGACTATGATCGCTTCCTTCTCACCGTAACTAGCCTCAAAAGTGAACAGGAACTGAGAAATCTAGAGACAGCAATGGGAAATCTTAGGGGAGTCAAAAACATTTATCGAAGAAGCTACTTTAAAGAAGTAGCCACCCTGGAGATTGACTTTGAAGGAAACTCAAGCATCCTGGCCGGGAAACTAGGCGAGATAGAAAGTCCTCGAGTGAACGTCATTGGGACTACCCAAAACAGAGTAGATCTGGAGATTTCATAGGAGGGAGGATGATGAAACTTACCCTTGTTCTCTTATCTTTTCTCCTGGTAGGCCTTCTTTCCAGCTGCGTGCCTGAGGAGACTATTTTTAGCAAAGGGAAAAGTTTACTCACCCAAAGACAGTTTGACGAGGCGATTGTATTACTAAGTGAGGCCAAGAAAAGGATACCCGAGAAGAAAGATGAAATCTCTCCCCTTCTTGCTCAGGCTCATCTAGGGAAAAGTGAAGAGTTCAACAAAGAAGAACAACATCGAGAAGCTATGCAGGAATATCAATCTGCCATAAAAGAGGATAACCAAATTGCCAGCTTCAGCTACCAGGTAGAACTCCTCTACGGCCTGACAGAAGAAAAAGTTATCTCCAGAAAAGACTTAGAGATTCTCAAACTGCAGAAGATGGTCTTTTTGAATCTTAAGAATAGTGAATACCGAAAAGAATTGACAGAGTTAGCGTCTACCGAAGATGGAATTATAGCTTTCGGTCTTGGTATGGCACCAGAGAGTGTTTCCAATGAGTATCAGGTGAAGCTTCTGGCTTTACGGTCAGCCAAGCTAGATGCTACAAGATGGCTTATCTACCATATTATATGGAAAGAACGTGGCTTTGATGTGGACATAACCGCTACTTCAATGAAAGTCCCTCGTGGAAATGTTCTTCAGGAGCTGGATCTCGGATTTGGAGCCTATCTCATCAAGATGGAGCTTCCGGGAGCATTCTAGGTTCAGTATTCCTGGGAAAGAGTGCAAGGCAGTGTCGACTTAAAGCTAGGATTTGGTTCTTATTGGCACAGAGAGGATAATCTTCATGATAAGGAACAAGCGACAAATGAAGGTCTTTGCAGTTATTTCTCTTTTTATGCTCTTATTAACTATCTCACCTTGGGCCTTAAGTGATGAGTATTCTCCCAGAACTATTGCCGTAGTGAATTTTGAGAATACCAGCAATTTATCTGAATTCGACTATCTTAAAAAAACCATTTCTGAGTATATCAATACCTACCTTCTTACAACTGGCCGGATTAAGATAGTAGAAAGAGAACAACTGGAAAAGTCGTCTCTAAGAGAGCTAAATCTCAGTCTCACCGATATTGTAGATGCTACTACCGCTGCAAAGCTGGGCAAAATAGAAGGGGCAGAGGCTGTAGTCATCGGAAGTTTCTCAAAAATTGGCTCAACTGTCGTGATTAATGCTCGTTTAATAGACGTAGAAACCTCTGAGGGAATCACTGCCGTTCAAGAGAAGGGGAAAGAAGATGAACTTGTTGGTCTTTTGGATAGAGTATCTGAGGCTTTAAAGAAAGTCATCCTTCAAGATATAGAGGCACCAGAAGAAGAAAAAGAAGCCCTTTCTACTCTATTTATTCAATCTAATCCTCCCGGAGCATCTATTTATCTTAATGGTGAGGCCTATGGCCTAACTCCCAAGGATATCTATAACTTAAGAGAAGGAACCTATGAGATAGTTCTATCCAAGGAAGGTTATGAGACGTACATAAAGAAAATCAATCTATCTTTGGGAGAGGAAGTTCTCCTGAAGATAAGCCTTTTTCCTCAAAAAGGTATTCTTAGTATTACCTCTAGCCCTTCTGAGGCAGAAGTCTATCTTGATGAAGAATACAAGGGAAAGACTCCTTTATCTTTGTCCTCTGTTTCTCCCGGTGAACACAAGATAAAGCTTACCAAAGAAGGAAGGGCAACTCACTATGAAACTGTAGTTTTTAAAGTAGAAGAGAATACCACTGTTGATGTGGTTCTATCTGCCAACAATCCTCCTAGAATTACCAGCTTAACTGCTAAACCAGAAATCATCAAAACCAAAGAAACCAGCACCATCATCTCTAGAGCTACTGATCCTGATAAAGATACTTTCTCTTATACTTGGTCTACCACAAAAGGCACCATCCAGGGTGAGGGAGAAACGATAATCTATCGAGCGCCTAGTGAACCTGGAACTTATTCAATTGAAGTGACAGTATCTGATGGCAATGGGGCGGTGGACACTGAAGAGCTAGTAGTTATGGTGATTACAGACAAGGACCTCTTCCCCGTTGTCCAGAACGATAAGTGGGGCTACATAGACAAGACGGGAAGAGTAGTGTTCGAGCCCCAGTTTGACTGGGCGGGGTCCTTCTCCGAAGGACTAGCTAGTGTGGGGATTGAGTATAAGCGGGGCTACATAGACAAGACGGGAAGAGTAGTGATCGAGCCTCAGTTTGACTGGGCGGGCTCCTTCTCCGAAGGACTAGCTCGGGTGGAGATTAACGATAAGGAAGGCTACATAAACAGGTCAGGAAGAGTAGTGATCGGGCTCCAGTTCGATTTTGCCGGTGCCTTCTCCGAAGGACTAGCTCGGGTGAGGGAGGATAACGACGATAAGTGGGGCTATATAGATAAGACGGGAAAGTACGTTTGGCGCCGGACGAACTAGATAGCTCCGAAAATGGGTAGGAATCTTTTCCTTGCCAGTCCTTATCGCTGGTTGTGTTAGACAGCCAGAAAAACTGGGGGTAGGCCCGGGGGAGGTTTTGAGAGCTAGTGGAAGAGGTGCTCCAGTATTAAATGAAGCTCAGGCAAGATCTCAAGACTCAAAGAGCTGCCGAGCTCGATGACTGTTGTAATCTCTTAGAATCAGCTAAGGGAGTCTCCATTACCAATGAGACCAAAGTAAAGGACTTTATTACCGCCGAGGACAAGACGGTCTGTTCATTTCAGAAGCTCCGTTCAGACAGGAAGAAAGGGGGAGGGAAAAGAGAGAAATATAGAGTCCAAATAGGTAAAAATCTTGAACTTTTGACATTACTGCTGTGTTTGAGAGGAGCTCAAACATGTCCAAAAACATTATTAGTGCTGTTGTATTAGCAGTGTTGCTGTTAGTGGGGATCGTGGAGTCTGGGTCTGGTTGGATTGACAGGAATTATGCAAGTACATTTTATACTAGTGATGGTAGGTATTGGCGTCTGAATAGGGGTTATTGGTACGAAGAAAATGAACATGTAGATGCAGTAGGCCAAATATATCCTGGTTTCCCCGTGGGAATCCTTGAAGTATATGTGATGGATAAGCTTACTGAACTTCCTGTGGAAGGAGCTAAAGTTGAATACAAGAGTCTTATTTACACCATTGAAGACTCAAGAGTTTCGGATAGCGAAGGGTTTTGTGCGCTGGGCGTTGCTGATGATGACAGTTGGTACAATCCAGGTGATAATGTATTCCACTCTCGACGTGCCGGGAGTAGGGGGTCGCTTAGAATTAGAGCACAGGGATACAAAGTCTTTAAGACCGAGTTTGAATTCGCTTGTTTCTCTAATCCTGCGGACGAAGCAGCAGACCTTTTTGGGTTGGAGTATGTTGGGGATGCTTTTGCGAATCCCGGCTCTGATACCGCAGTTATCATTGTTAATGTCTATATCGAGAGAATAGATTAAGGATGATCCAGGCGATTTTTGTCAAGAAGGATACTCTTGTGCTTAGAAGTGCCAAGAATTTGACATAAAGCTGAATATGTCCTCGTAAGCGAAAGACTACATATACCAAAAACCGAAATCAGCTTATGATTTTAAGCCAAGGGAATGTCCTCTTTGGACCTTAGTGCGGCTACAGTATCACTATCCATATACTAGAGGATTCCCGCTCAGGGGAAATGAAAAGCGACAAAGGTTCCTTGGAGAATATTGAGCGGTTTTCTGCGAGAGAAAAAAAATGTGGTTAAAGGAGGTGATGAAAGTGAACCGATTTTTGATTGTGGCGTTACTAGCTGTGTTGGTGGTCGGGATGCTTGCTCCGGGATCCTGGGGGTTCAAGTATAAACCCGAATATGTGACCGTGGATGGGGATGATTATATCTATCACCGTTTTACGTTCAATGACAGCGACGTACAAGAGATGGCAAATTCCCGTAATACAAGTGTGGGCTACGCTAGAGGAGTGATGGAGACTGTTTGGGAAATGGCTGAAGGGCCAGCTGCTACCGTCGGTAAATTTGTAGGAAGGGTTTACCTAGGTAATATACTATACAGCTGGGCAAACACTGCTCTTGAAAATGATGAGGAATTGGGACTTCTTCTCAAGTCCGAAACGGATCAGGGTAAATTATGGGGGTTGGAGGTATTAGACAATGCTGCTGAGTGCTGGATGGGGCTACCCAATCCTACTGATTGTTGGATAGCACTATTAGGCCTGGAATAGTACCCGGAGCGTCGAATGGGACAAGCAAGTGCCAAAAATGCCCGCTTAGCCGGTGAAGGTCTGCACTTGTCAGGAAGAGCGAAGAGGAACAAAGGATAGAAGATTCAAAAAAGGGTTTGTGTAGATCAGACATTTGTGAAGGGAGGTGAGTAGTGGAATAGCCCTAGCGGAACATGCAGCCGGGGGAATGTAAAAGAATAGTATAGTTCAAGCGAGGACAAGGAGTGCTAAAATGAAAATTTTTGTGGGTGCGACGTTACTATGTGCGGTTGTGTTTTTTGGGGTCGCTGGCACACATGCTGCGGAAATTGAAGGGGTAGAAGTCTATGTAAATGGGGAAGAGGTGGAACGCAAAATAAATGTTGGCTTCGGAGTAACTGTCGACATAGGTACCATGGCGCAACTCTTGAGTGAAGGAGACGAGATTGTGATTCGTGTAATAGTGAAAGGGAGAAACGAACGAGTCTGGGTTGGCGCAACCTTAAGCAATGGCCAAGGGGACGAACAGGATCTCGCAGCAAGGGAAGTGGGATTTGAAGGTAGTGGCACTAAGTCAAGGGGTTTGGTTTGTACTCTTAAGGACTCTCTGGAAGATCCCGTTAATTGGAATGAGGATGGTATTCATTACACCGTAGCTCTCTGGAGAGAAAGGGTACGTGATGATAGTCACCCATTGGGTTATGCTCTGAGAGGTCAGGTAGATAGCATAAACTGGCACCTACTAGGCTTCTATATTAATCCTCCTTGGTAGGAGCGGTAATGACCTGCCCCCCAAAACTGGTCCAGTTATTAAGTTAGAGTAAGGATCAAAGAAGAGGGGGAGAAAATGCCTAAAAGAAGCTACAGGCCTGAACAAATCATCAAGAAGCTACGGGAAGCAGAAATCCTCCTCAGTCAAGGAGCGACGATAGATTGAAGCTGCTGGGAAGATAGAAGCGGACAAGGAGACCTATTAACATTGCTGCTAGGGACATAACCAGGTAAGACTACACAGTACCTTTATGTTATGCTCGCAATATCGCCTACCAGTTTGAGCTAGTAAAGCCCTTAGTCAGAGCGTGATTCGACAGCTCCAAACAAATACCAACCTGTGAAATCTCAGCACTTGTTAATCTGTTGGGGAGTTCTGGTGCAGACTCAAGAGGGCGGGCTTACTTATTGCTGGATCCTGGGTGGTTCCTGTATAGGTTCACGGCTAGCATTCCGCTCAGTTCTGTCAGGGCAACAATCCGAATAAGCGTGAAATGACTTCCAGAAAAGCGTTTTAGACCTTGGTGCACCTGGGGGGACGATACAATGTTACAACGTTTATTCTGAATACAAAAGAGGATGTTTAAATACCTGAATACCACATACCACCTTTCTTCCAGCCAACCGTCACTTAGCCACAACCGACCAATATTCCGTTGACTCGTACTTAACAAGTGGTAATATTAATGTGGGCAGGTCATACTCTGTACCTACCAAAGTGGCTATCAATAGCTAATGTTTCTTATTTACCTTCTACATACAAATAATCAAAGACATCTGCTGTTTAGATCGAAAGATTCAGAGAATCGACTCTAATTTAATGTAGTATTTGAACCAAATTCCCCATCTTCTTTCATTCATTATATAATCTCTCAACTTCATTCCCAAAAACTAGATTGTATTCATATAATAAATTAACTTTTTTTATCTTACTTAACCCGCCAGCCTTAAAAGAA
>SDBS01003359.1_pt1 | contig 15708 bp, 14 predicted proteins | sample 2277091 | NCBI WGS metagenome assembly SDBS01 (sample SAMN10404972, study PRJNA504765) | marine sediment metagenome | isolation source: marine sediment core GS10_PC15, 163 cmbsf | place: Arctic Ocean: Southern Knipovich Ridge | collected 2010 | reverse complement strand
GGGAACCTCAGCCAGCAGGCCGTCGCGGTTCTGGATGATCTTCGTTCCGCCGGTTTCCTCGATAACCTTTTCTTCGAATTTCGGTAACAGCCACGTGTTGCACCAGGCGGTCTCGATCCTATCGAAGTTGAAGAATACGTCCGCTTCGGCGTTGTTGGTTATACCGTTTTCGATGAACAGCGGCCAGGTGCGGAAGTTCTCGTCCCAGTAGCCGAACTCCATGTTAAAACAGCGGTCCACAGGCTCGTAATGCATCTGTTTGCGAAATCGCTCGCGGCCTGTCATGGTGCCGGCCCACTTGTCTCTACACGGAGTAATGTTCATGCTGGTAGCTCCCGGTGTTTGTCGCAGTAGCAATGAACGATATCTTTGGAGGTCCCGAAGGTCAAGGTGGGGCATAGTGGGGTCAAATTATTAGTTCTTGCTGGCGGGATCTTGAGTTTGAAGTTCATCTATGCGGGTTTGAAGCTGGCCGATAAAATCTTCCGGCTTGAAGGGCAGACCCTCGAAAATGCCCGCTTCTATCTCTTTCCAGTTAGAGACGACTTTCAGGCGGCCATTACCGTCGAGGCGGCTTAGCTTATCAACCGTTTTTTGCAGTGATTTGACTTTGTCCCGATCGAAAACGGGTATCAGGTAGGCGGTCATTGAGTTATCGACGTAGGCCTGGGCGTCGGAGTATTTATCACCAATGCCGATGGCGATATTGGGGAACGCTTCCTGCAAAGCCGACAGCTTGGCGGTCTTGAACTTTCCGCTGGCGAACATTTTTTCGACACCGCTCAGCAGCAGTGGCCCAGAAGGGAATCCGTGCTCGGCGAGCCAGGCCTTCGATTTCCCGGCCAGCAGATCAGGCCGGGCCGTCAGGTAAATGATCCCATACTTGCCGGCGATGCGTTTAGTAACCCTCACAGCGTCGGCCATTGGCTTGGCTTCGCCGAAAAGCACACGCAAAAAACTGGAATCGACCACTGTGTGATCCAGATCGATTACCACTAGCGGCTTGTCTTTGGGGCAGGCTACCAGCAGCAGGGAACTGGTGGTGAGTTTTTCAATGGCGTCGGCTCCTTCGCCCTCGCCGTCATCGGCCGCAATGGCTCGCAGATCGAATTTATAGCTTCCAGCCTTGGCGGGTGTGTAGGATATCGCAGCTTCGCCTTTGTCGTTGGTCTTGGCCAGGCCCGCGAGCTTGCCTTTGTGATAAAAGCCAACCGTTACATCGTTAATACCCGTAAGCCCGGTTGGATTCATCTTAAGTACCTTTGCTATCAGATTAGCCGGTTTCGATGGATACCCCAGCGTATCGTAGCCGACAAACAGGTAGCCATCTTCGGTAGCGATGGTTGGCGGGTTTGCCTCAACTCCAAAGCAAAGCGATGCTGCCAACATCACCCCCGCCAGCGAAGTTAGAACCGCACGATCAGTCATAACTTTTAATTGTAGCTTGCCGATTTGAGACTTTCGCTGCCCGCCGAAAATGGCATTTGGCGGGGCTAACAAAATCTTTTTGCGTAATTGGTAACTGCGCCGATTGACAGATTTGGAGAATCGTGTAGAATTGTAAGTAGAGTAAGGGTCGTGTAGGGAGCACATGACTCTTTCAGCTTTTGGAGGAGATGCGTCGAGTAACTCGCTTACTCGCTTACTCGCATGCCCAGGCCGCCCGGCCGAGTTCCCTGTAACTTTGTATGGCCCATGGTTTTGTTGCAATGTGTTTTGTAGTAAGCATCGGGCTGATGAAGTGTGGAAGGAACCGATAAATGAGGAACCAAACGATTTTCCACCTGGCAGTGGCAGTTTGTTTGCTACTGGCGGTTTCCTCCGCATCGGCCAACCACGACACCGCAGAACTTGCCACTGAAGATGGCCAGGTGAACGCGGCTTTGTCGGGGACTATAGGCATTCCCGAACCGGCGGCATTAGGTATTGTCCTTGTCGGCGGTGTATTTGTGATATTACGACGCGGGTTTCGAAAGGTATAAACCCGCATAACGATAGTGACGCCGGTGTCTTGAACAGCGCCGGCACGGCTCACTGCTGAGCCCTGGTTGGCTCGTTGCTTTGCGACACATAGCAGCGCTTAATACCGGGGCTTCCTGGCGGCTCATGCTTCAGGCGGACCTTACACATCTTAAAAAGGTCCGCCTGTTTTTATGCGCTGATGGTTGCGGGGCTATTTGCCTGGGGTCATCCGCTTCATCGCGCGGACTAGATCATCGTGATAGACCTTCATTATCCTGTCGGCCAGGCGCGGGAAGATCGCATTGATAAGGACGAGGAACTTTCCGCCGGCGGTGAAGATCAGCTCGGGCTTATTTTTGCCGATGGTAGCTACCATTTTTCGCGCGACGCGATCAGCGGGCATCATGCGTGCTTTTGTCAGGTAGTCGGATTTGTTCCTGACCTGGCCGTCTCGAATCCGGCCGAAAAATTCCGTCTCCGTCAGGGCAGGGCATACGCATGTAACCTTCACGTTGTAAGGGGCCATTTCCACGCGAAACGATTCGCTTAACCCGTTTACGGCGAATTTCGATGCGCAGTAGGCCGAGTGGAAGGGCGAGCCGCGCTTGCCGATGACGGATGAGACGTTGAAGATGTGGCCGCTACCTTGTGCCATCATCAGCGGCGCTACAGCCTTGCAGCCGAAGAATACGCCGAAATAATTAACGTCGAAAAGCTCTCTCATCTCTGATTCAGATATATCAGCTACGGCGCCGAACTGGCCGAAGCCGGCGTTGTTTACCATTACATCGACACTGCCGAATTTCTCTACAGCCGCATCGACGAGGGCCTGGACCTGCGACTGGCTGGCTACGTCGGTTGGCTGGACGAGAGTATCGCAGCCGAATTGTTCGCACCTTCGGGCTACGGCTTCGAGTCGATCTACTCTTCTGGCGGCCAGGGCGAGGTTATAGCCGATTTTCGCCAGCTCAACTGCGGTTTGGGCACCGATCCCGCTGGATGCGCCGGTAACTATTGCCGTTGGTTTGTGGTTTTTTTTGTCGGTCATTTATTTCAAAAGTATAGCCTGCCAGGAAAGTCCTGCAACTGCAACTGCGAGTATCAGCCAGAGCAGTTGCTTTGCCCGGGCTACGAGTTGGTCGATCGGTTTGCGGCCGAAGCCTGAAGTGCCAAGTGCCAAAATGTAATTTACGCGCGCCAGTATCGATCCGTGTCGCCAGTTCTTCTGGGCCAGGGGCATCCCGTTCAGTTCAGCAACTTTCTGCAGGGCCGAGCAAAAGACTGCTGCGCCGTGGGGGGAAATCGCACCCTCACTCTGGTAAGCCTCCGGCCCGCAGGCCCAGGCCGCGATGACGTCCGACTGGCGTTCGAGTTTTCTGGAGAACCAGCCAAAGCCGATCGACCAGGAACCCATCATGATCGCCAGGGCGACAAATTCTTGCATCCAGTTGCTCAGGCCTAGCGCATGGCCGGCAAGGGAGGCAACAACCATGGAAATCGTCCCGGCGGTTATCGCAAACAGTGCCAGATAAAAAATGTGGTGGCTTACGATGTGGCCGGCTTCGTGGGCGAATACCGCCTTGACCTGCTCGGAGTCCATCTGGTCGAGCATCAGATCCGACAGCAGAATGTACCTGACAGGCCCTGCAAGGCCCATCACGCCGGCGTTAGCTACGGTAAGCCCGCTCTGCCAGATGAGGATGTCACGGTAGCGAAGGTTCATCGCCTTACATATATGCTCGAGCTGGTCTCTAAGCGGCCCGTCGGGTAGCCGGCTGGTCCGCCAGATTCGCACGATAATCAGCGGGGCCAGCAGAAAAACGAACCCAGCCGGGACTATCAAAGCCGCGATTGCTATCGCCTGGCCCCCAGAGGTTTGAGGCAGCAGCGGCTCGACGTAGAGGGTAACGATATCCTGAAAACAAACGATCAGCCCGACAGGGACGCCAATAAATAGCAGCTGATGCCTTATATTATAATCGAGATACTCTCCCAGCGTCGGTAGCGTCTCTGTCGGGCGGCCCTGCCTGGCTGTGATCCTGAGTCGCAACTCTCGCTGGAATGGCCAGTCCATCACCCAGTAAAGCACCATCGCTAAAAGGAATGGCAGCAGGTTCATCGCCTTGGCGGCAAGCGGGATCTTGCCAAGGCCCAGATCGACTGCTGCCCACCAGCCGTATCCGCAGTAGATCACGCCCGCCAGGCCCCCAAGTAGCCACATCTGCGTAATAATTTTCAGCCGGTTACGTTTGCGGATAACCAGCGGCGGCACTTCATCCTGGGCGAGGAGTTTTTTAAGCGTCCACCAGGAATTGAAGCCGGCCAATCCGGCGGCGATTGCCAGATAAGCGAAAAAAACAATAGGCGTTATCCAACTGGCTTCGAGCGTGTCGGTCTCGCCGGTTAAGATCGCGATCAAAAAGGCAATTAGGATCAATAGTTGCTGCATGGCGTACAATTCTACGAAATACCGTCGGGGCGGGGGACAGGTTTTTACAGGCCTTAGGTGCTTTAAGTTGTAATTGATCGCGCGGCCTTTGGGGAATTCGCGCTTGCAAAATGGGTCAAAATGTACAATATATTCAGGTCTATGGCGGCGTAGCTCAGTTGGCAGAGCGGGGGATTCATAAGCCCTAGGTCACTGGTTCAAGTCCAGTCGCCGCTATTAATTTTTTTTGCTGGAAAGTGTAAGGGGCAGATTATCTGCCCCTTTTGGCGTTCGGCGGGCATTGGCGGACATTGATGGCAGGCGGAACGATCAAACCGATATACGTCCTCCACGGGACGGACTCATTTCTACGCGACGGCTATCGTCGGCAGATCGTCGATTCCATCGTTGGCGATGGTGACCCGCAGTTGTGTGTAAGTAGCTTTGAAGCATCGGCTGAGCTGGCTGAGGTGCTCGATGAACTCAGGACGCCCTCGTTCCTTGCTCCATGTAGAGTGGTAATCATCCGCGATGGCGACGCGTTCGTAACCAGCTACCGCGAGCAGTTGGAGAAGTATCTCAACTCGCCGGCTTCTAATGCCGCACTGGTGCTGATAGTTAACACCTGGAACCGCGCGTGGCGAATATCAAAGCTTGCCGCCAAGATCGGGCATACCTTCGACTGCAGTGCCGAATCCGGAGCTAAGCTTACCGAGCGGGTAATATCTTTTGCTAAAAAGCGTGAGGTCAGGATCGGCACCCAGGCCGCCGAGCTTCTGGCCCAGATGATAGGATCCGATCTTGCAGCGATCGATTCTGAGATCGAGAAACTTTCGCTTTACGTCGGCGACCGGAAAATCATTACCGTTGAAGATGTCGAAGCAATCGTCACCGCCGCTGCAGGCCCGGCCGCCTTTGCACTTACAAATGCAATCACCATCGGCGATACGGGCGGCGCACTGGAAGCACTCGCCGGGATGCTAACGCGTCGCGGGGAGGAGTTCCGCGTGCTTGGTTCAATCGGCTGGCACCTGCGAAGGGCTCTTACCGCCCGCGAGGAAATCGACTCCGGCAAGACGCCTCAACTCCGCATGCCGTACCCCCAGAAGCAATCGTTTATGAGCTATCTCAACCGGCGGCCGTCGGCAAAGTTCCAGTCGGACTTCCGCAGGCTAATCAGCGCCGATCTCGCTCTCAAAACCGGGGCCAGGCCAGAGGTTGCGCTCCAGATGCTGCTTGTGGGGCTGTGCAACTAATGGACGATTGGGGCAGGCATCCCGAAGGCCCAGATGAACAGGCCGACGGCGATCTGATGGATGATCGCGAGTACGTCGTCGCCAAATGCCCTAACTGCGGTAGTGAAATCTACGAAGATGCCGACCGCTGCAACCACTGCGGCCATTGGGTCGTCCACCATACCAGCATTTGGGAAGGCAGGGGAGTATTGTGGATGGTGCTGGCCATGATGGGCATCTTTGCAGTGATCTACCTGCTGATTACCTAGAGATCATCACGCCTAGAAATCTTCACAATATGCGTCGCGTATGATCTGCACGTCGGGCAGTGCGTCGATAAACGCCCGGCCATATGGCTTGGTCGCAATGCGATGGTCGAGCACGACCACAAATCCCGTATCGGCACTCGAGCGTATCAGCCGGCCGAAGCCTTGCTTGAATAGGATTACCGCCTCTGGCAGTTGATAGTCGCTAAACGGATTGCCGCCGGCAGAGCGTATCGCCTCGATCCGCGATTCGATCAGCGGCTCGTTTGGCACGGCGAATGGCAGCTTGGTTATAATCACGTTCGACAGCGCCTCGCCGGCAACGTCAACGCCTTGCCAGAAGCTGAGCGTCCCCAGCAGAACAGACCTCGGCTGCTCGCGGAAGCGATTCAGCATTGCGGTTCTCGGCAGGTGCCCGCCCTGGGCGAGCAGTTGGTAGTCGGATTCCTCGCAGAATGGCTCGATCAAATTCGCTACGGCCTTTAGCATCGAATAGCTGGTAAATAGCACGAAGCATCTGCCCTGGGAGATATCCACATAGTGTTCGATGGCACGCGCCGCTTCTGGAGCGTAGCTGTTCAGATCGTTCGGGTTCCCAAGGCGCGTTTCCAGGTAGAGCTTCGCCTGAGAGTGGAAATCGAATGGACTCGACAGCAGCAGTTCGTTGCTCTCGACGAGGCCGAGCCGGTGCCTCATATAATCGAACCCGTGCCTGTCGCCGCGAGCTGTAGCGAGAGTGGCGCTGGTCAGAATAACCGAGTCAACTTCATCGAAAACAAGCGACTGGAGAACGGGCGCGACGTTAATCGGTGCCGATGCCAGTGTAACGATTGGCCCTGACCGGCTGGGCCGGCTGCGTGTCCAGTATGCGTGGTCTTCGGCTTCCTGGCTCATCAGCGACTGGATTTTATCGGCGGTTTCGAGTGCCCTTAGCTGGAAGGCGACAAGCTCGAAGGCCTGTTCGGCGTCGTCGTAATGGCTGCGGAGTTTCATCAGCTCGTTGGATACATCTCGAAGAGCTGGGCTGAGTGTGTTGGTTACGACGTCGGCCTGCCTGATCCGCCCGCTGGAAGCTACCGCCGGTGGGTTAGCCGATGCCAGTGCCTCGAAGAATTCGTCGGCCGCATTTGTCGCCCGGTTAACCGCTGCTTTAGCTTCGGTTGCTTCGGTAAGAGCGAGCATGCCGCGGTTGTTCTTGTCGTTGTAGAGTTCCCTAAGCAGGTACCCCACCGCTGACGAGGAAACGCTCAGGCCGAAATGGTCGCTCGCAACCCGCTCGATTGTGTGGGCTTCGTCGAGGACGACCATGTCGTATTCGCCCATGATCTGGGCCTGGACCGATTGCAGCGCGAGGTCCGAAAAGAACAGTGCATGGTTGGCTACGATGATATCCGCTGCCTGCATTCGTTTACGGGCGGCCTGGAAGTGGCAGTTGGCGTACTGCTTGCACTTGGGGCCTCTGCACAGGGCCGACTCGCTTCGGACTTTCTCCCACACCGCAGGCGAGAGCTTGAATTCAATCTCCTGCAGCGAGCCGGTTGGGGTTTCCATTGCCCATTCGGCAACTTTATTTAGCTGAGCGTGCTGGCTGGGCGTCGAGAGCAGCCGGTCGCGGTTTTTAACCGTAAGGGCAAGCCTGCGGAAGCAGAGGTAGTTTCCTCTGCCCTTGCCGAGCACGGCCGAGAAGTTTACGTCCAGTGCCTTGGCAAGAAAGGGCAGATCTTTGCTGATAAGCTGCTCTTGCAGCGAGATGGTGAAGGTCGATACGACTATCCGCTTACCGTTTTCGGCCGCTTGGAGTATCGCCGGGGCCAAGTACGCAAAACTTTTGCCTACGCCGGTGCCCGCTTCGACGAGCAGGTGCTCGTTTCGGTCAAAAGCCTTCTCGACCGCCAGGGCCATTTCGGTCTGCTCGGGCCTGGATTCATAAGTCTCAAGGGCAGATGCGATAGGCCCGTCGGGGGCGAATACGTCGGATACGGAAAAACTCATAGTGTGTTGCTGCTATATGGGGCGGGTAATGTCGCGGCCGGGGCGTTAGCAGAGGCGACGGGTTTAAAGCGGTCGACAAATTCTCTGGTGAAGTGAATCGTCAGGATGGTCGTCGCCAGTACGATCACCACCGCCAATACGCTGATGAATGTTCTGCCGCGAAGAATCGACTGTCGCATCGAAAAGACGATCCTCTCCTTAGCCAGCGTAAGCATCGCCAGCATTATCGCCGATACAGTAGGCCAGATGCTGATCGAGTGAATTCCACTGTAAATAAAGGCTGTTCGCGAAACTTCCCTGCCCGACTGGAGGAAATAGCTCAGGTGCCCGGTAGCATCGGCAACAACCCTGCCATTTACAGCCTCGCCCCAGATGTAGGTATAGATCAGGACGTAGGCCAGGAAGTTGCCCATGCCCAGCATGATTGTCCAGATGCATATTTTCGTGCGGCGGTCCATGCTATTGCCCCGTATAATCTTCCCACCGACGGGCCGGTTCGCTCTTGCGATAACGTTAGTGTGCTGTTTTTCGTGCGGCGGTCCATGGCTTTGCCACGTATAATCTCACCACCGACGAGTTAGTTCGCTCTTGCGATAAAGTTAGTGTGCCTTTACGGGCCGAAATTTGCAAGCCGAAGGATTCGTTCTCTGTTCAAGCATAGGCTCTTTTTTGATAAAGGTGAAAAAAGATGATCCAACTTTACTGGAAAAACGCCACCTCCGAGGTGGTCGGCCCTGAACACGGAATTAGCCCTCAAGATCTCGAAGCGGTCCAGCCGCGGATACAAGCGGCTCACGAAGCCGTCACCGGTCAGATCAAGCAGGGCAAGCTCGGCTACGCGGCACTGCCGGATAGGAAACAGTATCGCGACGATGTGCTGGCCCTGACCGATCGCTACAAAGACAACACTACCGATATGATCATCCTGGGTATCGGCGGTTCGGCTTTGGGCAACATTGCGGTGCAGTCGGCACTTAACCCCGTCACATACAATTTGCTGTCCGACAAAAAACGCCCCGGGCCGAGGCTATTTGTGATGGATAACGTAGATCCCGCACTCGTCGGCGATACGCTTGCGATGCTGGGCCGGCGGGCGAAAACGACGCTGATTAACGTGATATCCAAGTCTGGCGAGACGGCCGAGACTGCCAGCCAGTTCATGATCTTCCGCGAGATGATGAAAAAGAAGCTCGGCGCAGGTTTCGCCGACCGCATCGTAGCTACAACCGATGCCGAAAAGGGCACGCTGCACGAGATCGCCAAGGCCGACGGCTACGCGATGCTGCCCGTTCCCGGCGACGTCGGCGGGCGGTTCAGCGTTCTTTCGCCGGTGGGGCTTTTCTCGGCGGCGATGTGCGGTATCGATATCGACGAACTTATCGCAGGTGCGGCCGCGATGCGCGAGCGAGTTGCAGGCGGCGACTGGCAGGCAAACCCCGCTACCATGCTGGCCGCGATCAAATATATCGCCTTCGCACAAAAGGCAAAACCCATGCACGTAATGATGCCCTATTCGAATCGGCTTTACATGCTGGCCGACTGGTACCGCCAGCTCTGGGCCGAGTCGCTCGGCAAGCGAACCAATCGCGAGGGCGTGGATGTGTTTACCGGCCCGACGCCGATCAAGGCACTCGGCACGACCGATCAGCACAGCCAGGTCCAGCTTTACCGCGAAGGGCCAAACGACAAGCTCACCGTATTTTTGGAAGTTGCCAAGCACCCGCGCGAGGTCCGCGTGCCGGATGTCTTCGCAGATGTGCCGGGTCTGGCGTACCTCCGCAAGACGAAGCTGTCGAAGCTGCTAAACGCAGAGAAGATCGCCACCGAATACGCCATGGCCGTCTCGGACAGGCCGTCGGTAACGATCAAGTTTGATGAGATTACGCCGCATTCGGTGGGCGAGTTTATCTACCTGTACGAATTCACCACGAGCCTCTGCGGCGAGCTGCTGGATATCGACGCTTACGATCAGCCGGCCGTGGAACTCGGCAAGAAGGCCACCTTCGCCCTCATGGGCCGCGAGGGCTACGAGGAAATGGCCAAGCAGATCAAACCCTTCGCCAAGATCGATAAGAAGTTTTTGGCGTAAGGGCGTAAGGGCGTAAGGTCGTAACGGGCCAAGTGGCGCACATGGCCGAGAGACCGAGAAAATTAAACGTGGTTACTGAACCAGAGCCGGGCGAATTAGTCCGACTCTGGTTTTTTTATGGGGAGATTGTTACATCCGCTTGATAAAAAAAAGTTTGAATTTCATGGAACCAAATCATGATTGAGGCAGACTAGATAGGTGAAATGACGGATTCATTATCAAGACTTGTCGATGAAGCCCTCGTGCTTGAAATGCAGGCCGGAGACGCCAGAGCGATGGATTTGCTGGTCGAGCGGTGGCAGGGGCGGCTTCACGCTTATGCCAGAAGACAGCTTCGTAGTGATGATGCCGCATGGGACGTAAGCCAGGATGCATGGGTAGCCATCGCAAAGGGCTTGTCGAAATTGAACGACCCGGCGGCCTTCCCTGCGTGGGCATACCGTATAGTGACCAACAAGTGCAGGGATCGACTTCACAAAGAATCGCGTCAAAAGCAACTTCACGAGAGATTGACAATAGAAAACAGTGGCAATGAAACCAAATCCACAGATCCGCCGGAATTGAAGGACGCCTTCGAAAGACTCTCGGAGGATATGCAAGCTGTTTTGACATTGCGGTACTTTGAAAACTTTGCGGTGATGGAGATCAGCGAGATTCTTGGTATTGCCGCCGGAACTGTAAAGTCTCGACTTCATAGGGCTCGCGCAGAGCTCAAAAAACTACTGGAGACATAGCCATGAGTGATTTTGAACACGAACTGTTGGATATTCTGGAACAGGATACCAAGTTTGATCCCGCAAGGGCACAAGTGCTGCGGCTGCAGGTTGGCGATGAGTACAAGAGGAAAAAGCGACGCCTGCTGATCTGGTATTGGGTATATCATGTCGTTGCTATAGCCATCGTGATACCAGCCATGATCCAGATTTACAGTGGCAATGAACTGCAGGCCATAAGAGGTTACGTTGGATTCATTGGTGCACTGGCAGCATTGATTATCATTAAGCTGTGGTACTGGATTGTGCATAGCCGGTTGGAGATCATGCGAGAGATAAAGCGTCTGGAGCTTCGCTGGACGCTCGCGCAATCGGAAAAATCGACGTCAGCCTGAATAAATCCCGCTAATAAGCGAGCGTTCTCTGGTATAATCGCCGGCCGGACCTGGTGAGTTTTACCTTGCTATCAGAAGGGATTATTCAATGAAGGCTTCGCTTGTCGGCCTGTCATCGATTGTTTGTGTTTCGCTGTTGGTAATGGCCGCCGGCTGCGGTGGCAAAGCCTCTGGTGACCAGAGTTACCAATTACTGGGCCACCAAGAAATTGGCGAGCTATACGATACGATGACAAAGAAAGTTGACCCCAAAGGTAATAACTCTTCGTTTGGTATCGGCGGTTTCGTCAAGGTCCAGCCGGTTGAAGAGGGCATTGACAGCCACCCCCTGTCCCAGTTATTGAAAAAAAAGCCGGGCTGGCCCTTCAATCAGGATTAACTCCCCCGAGGTTCCCCGCCCCCAGAAGCTATTGGCTCTAAGCTATTGGCCTCCAATCGCCTGCATTTCGCCTGGCTAAAATCCACGCCAGTTCGGGTGTGAATTGATATGATTCGGCGGCTCAGGCTACAGGCGGCTACTTTTTTCGACGTCTCAAGACAGCCAACCCGCCGAGTGCGAGCATAGCAAGCGACGTAGGTTCGGGGATATTCGCAACCCACACGGTCGTGCCACCATCAATGCCCCAAGACCAATTCGGACCAGGCAGGTTTACCGAGGAAAACGTGCCCGAAACACCTCCCATTGCATGCAGTATGGAGTATCGACCGAAAACGGCGTCATTATCGAGCACGCTCAGGGTTCCCGCCAGTACAGCCGTCGAACACTCGATCGCACTGAGCCCGTCTGAGCCTATTTCCGAGACCAATGTGCCCATGGCATCTTGGCTAAATTCTCCAGTTACAATAATCGTTGCCTCGGCCCCAAGGATCTCCAGGGTACCTTCTCCGTTGAGCTCAATATCTCCAACAAAAAGCGTTCCCCCCGAGATCGAGTACATGCCCTCAGCTTCGTTATTGCCACTCGATGAGATGCTGAGTTTTGTTGCCTCTACGGATCCACCGCCCTGAATAAAGCTGCTTTTGCTACCGTTGATAGCAACGGATATGGTGTCGGCCATGACTGCACCATCTGTCATAGTGAACGTTGCCTCAGAGTCGCCAGAGCCGCCGATATACATACTTTTTGCCACCTGCAATACCCCGCCGCTCATATCATATGAACCTCTTGCGGGATGATACGTGTACCTGGTGAGGTAGAGTATATCGGTCTTGTGGATTCCACCGGTCTGAATAAACTTCGCCGTGCCGCCATTGAAGGCGATCTGGGTAACTTTGGAGTTCAGCACACCGCTGGAGCCCAACTCATAAGTTGTGACCCCGGATGGGATGGGGTCCCACGGACTATCGCCCACAGTCTGTATGGACAACCTGTCAGCAATCGACACCATACCTCCAAGGTGTCGGAATGTCCCTAAGCTGCCGAAGCCAACTCTGAGCTGCTTTGCCTTGATGCTGCCGCCCTCAATCCGTGAAGTATGATCCTGGATCGTAATGTTACCGTAATCGCCGCCATCGACGTAACCGCTGCCGCGAACGACAAGCCCAGTATTCACATTGAAGATGCCCACCAGGGATCCCTCGCAGGTCACAGGGTCATCGATCTCGCCAACAAAGCGGACGCTCTTTCCAGAAGGGACAGTAAGCTGGCTGCCCGCAATATGCGTCAGGCCGGGATTCGTGAAACTACCAAACTCGGTGTACGGATCAAATCCTGACGGAAATACCATTAGCGAATGTTCGCCACCTTTGACAGTACCGTTGGCGGCATCTGTAATCGTCCCGCGGGCCAAGTCCGCAGAGGCGTTGTCGTCCAGAGTCAGTGTGCCACCCGAACCTGCAAAGTTTAGCTCTCCGTCCTGTAGGTCAATAGAGCGACGAACTTGCAAGCTCCCGCCCGAAAGCTCAAATCGGCTGGTGTTTCCGTAAAAAGTGCGAACGCTAAGGTCGTCAACAATGTGCGTACCGCCGGACTGCTTGAACACGCCCTGGCCGCCTTGGAAGCCAACGTACTCCTGGCCGTTAACCGTCAGCGAGCCATTGTCTAAGATGTACTCACCGTAATTCCCGCCACCGTGGCCAAGATACAACTTCTCGTTTACATTAACAGTGCTGTTGGAACCATCCTGAACAAACTTGCCAGGACCGTAATTCAGGTCATCGGCAACCTTCAGTTCCCCGACTTCCAGTAACCCGTCAGTGATGGTATAGTCGTAGGAAGCTATTCGGCCGGCATTATTGGTTCCACCGGTCTGAATGAAAGGGCCGTGAGCTCTAATAGAGCCTGCATTCAGAACTGCTGAACCTGAGAGCTCATAGGATCCGTTTTCGTAGACGGCAACGCCTGCGTTGTTCACTCCTGCCGTCTGCCGGTATATTGCAGGACCGGATCCGTTATCGTAACCATAGCCGCCGATCCAAATGGCAGCAATGTCAGTTATACCGCCGGTCTGAATGAATTCGCCCGTTCCATCCCTACCCAGTAGCATGCCACCAAGTGCAATGAAGGTACCATCTACAAGTTCATAACGCCCGTTGTCCCCGACCTCGTAACCAATGAAGGCTCGTTCGTTGATGCGAAGAGTTCCTCCAGACTGTACCATGCTGCCAGTCCCTTCGTAGCCGAGATGCAGGTACCTCGTGCGAGCGATACCAGAGGTCAATTGTAATTGCCCACCGTTGTCGATGTATGCTCTCGTGGTGGTATCTGGCAGGCCGTTATCCCAATTGCTCTCAAGCAACCAGTCTGCCGGCGTCGCGGGGTCGCCTTGCCAATTCGTATCTGCCGCCAATGCCTGCCCTGATAGGAAGGTCAATGCTAAAGTTACGTAAAGCAATAACGTCAGTCCACGGTATCTGGTTCGACTAAGTGTTGACCTCGTAGTGAACCTCTTGGCCGGGGAGATGAAAGCCAGAACGGCAAATGCAGCGGTTGCGAATAAAAAAACGTTCCTCATGGTCGAGCACTCCTGAGGGATCAGCGGGAACAGATCGGGCGCGGCCCTGATACTGAATGAGCAAGATCCTCACTTACTAGTTATTTATTGACGCTTCTTGTAGAAACAGCTTCTGCAAACAGCAGGAAACTTTGAGCGAGACTTACAATACGTCAATTTGAGCAGTAATACTGTACCACAAAATCTGATTAAGTCAAGTCATTGCAATTACAGATGTTGGCCGAGGCCTGCAGGTTGGCAGGCGGGCGTTATCCGTGCGGCCGGGCTTAATAACCGGCCCTTCAAGCTTGACAAAATCCATAATTGAGCGTAAAAATAAAATGATGCGGTTAATCATTTCTCGGCGGTCTACGATTCAAAAAAGGGGAGAGTCCACTATGAAGAAACGCTTGCTGGCGGCGATGGTTGTAGCGGTTTGCGCCCAGACGGCCTTGGCTAACGACACATCATGGAAAGATGATTTTAATTCTCCGGCCGCGACAAACGACATCGATTGGCACGACCCGGCGAACTGGACCAACGGCGTGCCGACTTCTGGCGACTGGGCCGGCGTGTCTCCTTTCGGCAACAGCTTTCCGGTGATCGGATATGGCTACGCCGAGGCTGAACTGCTTGGGTTAGCAGGTGGGGGCTCTCAGGTTACCCTAACGGGCGGCCAACTCACGACTGGAGGAATGGATTTGAGCGAACGCGCAACCTTTTTCCAAGTCGGAGGTAGCTTTACGACCTACAATCTCGATCTGAGCGAGTCCAGCTATATGAAGCTGGGTGGCGATGCAACAATCACATCGCGACTGCTTATGAGGGACTATGAAAACGCTCTCGTGTTCCAGTCGCCATACCCAGGAGCTTCCCCGAACTTCATCTCAATGCAGGGGGCTGATTTCATCATTATGAGCTATGGCCCATCTTCCTCGTTGGTCAATGCTTACTTCGTCTTTAACGGCGGAGCGAGCGATATCTCCAAAGTCGAAGTCGCCATTAACGATCTCGGTGCATCGCTGGCCGGTTTCGACGCGAGTCTGACCATCGACAAGATCCGCGTCGGTGATGGCTCAACGGCCGGCCTGGTTTCCCTGGTAGATGATTACGTAAATGATACCGGCAATGAGGCTATCTACGTTCGTGAACTGGTGTTTGATTCGATAGGCACGATCGACACGAACGGGCAGAATCTCTACTACCTCAACGGCGGCGCCCCTAAGCAGTTGTTTATCGGCGATTTCAATCTGGATGGCCGGGTCTCCCTGTCCGACCTTACCACGCTGGCTACTAACTATGGCGGCGCTGCAGATTGGTACGGCGGCGACACCAACGGTGACGGGGTTATAACACTGGCCGACCTTACATTCCTGGCCACAACCTTCGGAAGTGAGACAGTTGTCATCGAAGGCGTACAGGTTCCCGAACCTGCGTCGCTTTGTCTGCTGGCTGTGGGGTCCGTTGCGATCCTTCGCCGGCCAGGCCTTCGACTTTGTCGAGCAGCGAGCTGATCTGGCCTCGAAGAGCCTGTTCTGATTCGCGCGGCCAAAAAAAATGCCCGCAGCATCTAATAAAGACACTGCGAGCATTGTGAGTCGAAAATGATGTAACCAACTCAAATTTTAAAATGGAGCGCCCATCCGAGGATGCATCACGCATCCCCAGACGGGCGTTTTTTAAATCTTACTAGAA
>SDBS01003358.1_pt1 | contig 15708 bp, 45 predicted proteins | sample 2277091 | NCBI WGS metagenome assembly SDBS01 (sample SAMN10404972, study PRJNA504765) | marine sediment metagenome | isolation source: marine sediment core GS10_PC15, 163 cmbsf | place: Arctic Ocean: Southern Knipovich Ridge | collected 2010 | reverse complement strand
GCATTGGGAAAATTAATTAATTCGTCAATCAAATCATTCATCCATTTTTTATGTTTAGGAAACTTCACTTTCCCGGCTTCGAATAATGGGGATACAAATTCCACTCTTGCCTGTTTTGATTTTAACATATCTTTGCCAGGATTCATCCCGATAATTGGCAAATTGGTCGACTGTCGTAAATCCTGTATCACTTGCTGACCACTTGATTTATCCTCAACTAAAATTTCCGAGGCTGGGCTTGAGTCTGACAATATTTCAATTTGTTTTACCAACTGGGGGTACTTCACCTTTTTACGCCACATGTCTATTAAGTAAAACCCGTCTTCACACTCAGCCCAGTATGTCCCCACGGTAAAATCATTTTGCTCCTCTGTTTTCATGGCTGTATCCCAGGACCAAGAATACATTTTTGAGTGTGGCAACTCAGTATAGAATCTGAGCGTTTCAAGTTTAATGAACCCCCCATCCCTAGGCACGGGCCGTTGCTGTAATTGAGATGCGGTCCCATAAGGCCCTAAGGAATCTTCTAATTTAATTAATGCGTGATTAGGGAACCTTTTAGACAGTATCTGTCTCTCTCTTCTCCTCTTATCGTATTTTTTTCGCTCTCCCTCAAACCTCATAGGTAGCGATAAGTGAAGCCAATTACCCCTCTCTTTATCGAGCAAATAGCCTGTTAAATCATTTTGGTGCAATCTCTGCATGATCAAGATGATCGCCCCTGTTTCTTGATTGTTTAATCGGGTTGATAACGCCTCAGAAAACCAAGCGTTAGTGGAATCTCTTATGACTTTCGAATTGGCGTTAGATGCATTGATAGGGTCATCCACTAGTATAATATCGGCACCGGATCCAGTTAGTGCCCCATTAACGCTATAAGAATACCTTTCCCCTTGCTTTGTGTTTATGTAATAAGTCTTCTGGTTCTGATCCGTAGAGAATTTAAACCTTTTGCCCCATAATTTTTGGAACCAGGGCGACTGTATTAAATATCGGGACTTAACAGTATCCCTCGAAGCAAATTCGCGGGAATACGATCCGGTTAAGAATTTCATAGATGGATTTTTAACCCAGCACCAAACAGGGAAAAAAACTGTGGTTATTAAGGATTTTCCACAACGAGGTGGAATATTAATAATTAACCGGGTTATTTTTCCCTCGTAGACTTCTTGAAGGTGGTCACAGATGGTTTTTAAATGCCAATCATCAACAAACTTTTCCGGGTTTATAAATCGCCATCCTATTTTAAAGAAATCGTAGAATGATTTTTCGCATAATGATTTTTCAACACCTAAATCAATTGCTTGTTTTTCGGTTTGCAGCATATAGTTTTTCTAATTGTTTATAAGTAAGGCTCGAAAAGTCCGGCACATCCGGGACCCTATCGTCATCAACGGTTAACCTTTGGTGGGGCTTTCCTTCGGTTCTATCGGCAATAAATTGAATAGCCCAAGGCTTCCCCTCTATCGCCAAATCCACAACCTTCCTTACGATTTCCTCAAGCTTAGTATAATTTTCGCCCTTTCCCTTTTCGTGGGATATCTCTTTTAATAAATTACTGACTGTATATTCTTTTTTTGGCCTACCGCTCACATTGCCCGATTGACCGGGTTTGAACTGTCCCGCATTATCTTTTTTTTCCTTCATTTTTACCTGTTTTTACCTGTTTTCATGTAATAAAGCTCCTGTTACACGCCTGTTATTAATTAATAACAGGAAATCCCTACAAACACAAAGAGCACGTTAATGCCTGTATTAATAAAAAGCCCTTGAGAACGGCAATTCTCAAGGGCTTTGAATGAGCTAGTCAAACCTAATACTGGTAATTTTATTATATCAATAAGGTTAGGGAAGGCTAAGAGTAGATTAAGCTATGCACATTTGTCCAGCGTGAACGGAAATACGGTCCCCTGAAACACCCTTTACCGTTTTTTTTGACCGTAGGATTTTATAGGTCTTAAATTTAACATCTGAAAAACCAGCAGACTTTTTCTTTTCCTGTAGATTACTTTGGGGGGCACCTTTTGGAGTCTCTTTAACATATTTCCAAATGGTAGGAGTCGACACTTTAAAAACCTTAGCTATGTCAGCCATGGTGATATTTTGAATTTTGTACATATTCCTAATCTCTGAAATTTGAGAGTCGGTGAATATGTTTTTCCTACCTCTCCTTGATTTTATTTTTTCAACAGGGGTAGTTTCTTTTAGTTCTTCAGCCTGAGGCTTCTCAATAGAAGCCTCTCTCTCATTTTTATCTGTCTTTTCCGGAACTATGCTAGATAGAGAATCAATTAAATTAAAAAATGTTCCCTGATCATTCTTTGTATCCACACCATCCATAAGGCTTTTAAAATGTATGCCATTTTTCTTGAAATGACCGGCTAACCACGTTAACTCGTCAATATCTAGGCCAAGCTTATTTAATTTAAATACTATTAACTGGTCGCCTGGTTTAAGGGTGTCAATTGATTTTTTTAAGTTGTCGTGATTTTTTTTATTTGAGTCCGCTTTATCGAGCGCTACCTCAAGGGCTCCATTTTTCTTGAGAGCTTCCATTTGAGATTGTAGCTTATAATCTGCTTTAATGTATGTAGAGTATCCATAAATCATAAGGGGGTAAATTATACCACAAAAAATTAAAAAATAAATAGAGGTGTTAAATGATCGAATTACTTTATAAACCAATAACGGACATAGTCACAAAAACAATCGCATCTTTTCTGCCGGCGCAAAAGATGTCCGAAAAAGAAAAGGCAGAGTTAGAAGAGCAACTACAAAACAATATCTTAAAAGCAGACTGGAAAAGGCTTGAAAAGGAGTTTGAAGACCGGGCATCGGCCAGGGAACTGGCTAAGGCAGAGCTTAAAAATGGAACCGCTTTTACTAGCTTCTTAGCGGCATTCCACAGGCCTTTGTGGTCTATCGTGTGTCTTGTTATCTATACCTGGACAATGATTAGCCCATCATTCAATTTCCCGGACATAAATTTCACCGGCCTACACAAAGATGTAATGATGACCGTTGTGATCTTTTATTTTGGTGGCCGATCAGTTGAAAAGGTATTTGCAGCGATGAAAAAGTAATTGTGTAGAGGAATTTTACTGCTACTCTTAAATTAAGCCGGTTATTTTGTGGTCGCTGACATCGTAGCCGGCTTAAGGTGAATTATGGAAAATAAAATAATAGAAACAATAGTAGCAGATCCCAATAGCATTACATTACTGGCTATAATCGCAGTCTTTAATTCATCTGCTATAATTTGGTTGATTTACAATCAATTGACCAAATTTGTGTCTAAAAAATACCTTGATGACGAGACTGATAGCATACAGAAATCACTACATGAGAGTGTTAAGGAATACCGAAAGCACATCAACAAACAGTTTGATGATTTTAAAGAATGGATGAAGTGGGCAATGGATAAAACGCAATGACAGATCGGGATTTTGAAAAACTGGTCAAGGAACTTGTTTTAAAGCAAGTGGGTAAAGAGGTTGCCGTTTTAAAGGCAGACATAAAAGAACTGAGGCAGCAAAACAGCGACATTAAACATATAATTGACGCTATGGGGTCAATTACGGATAGTCATCTTGATGAAATGAAATTGAAATATGAAGACCTAAAAATAATGATCTCTAAATTTCAGGCACAGATACCTAGATTCCAAACACAAATAGATGAGCATTTAACCAATATTTGCGAAATTGAAGAAATAAAGGGTAGTTTTAGGCAGAAATTAGAGCGGAACCGCCTATTAAAGTCTCAGAGGGCTTAGAATGCATCCTTATTATGATAGTAACGATTTTACAATTCAAGAGCAGTGCTTAGGCTGTAACGGGTTTTTTAATCAAATCTTTATGAGGTTCATTGAGCAGCATACATATAAATCTAAAAAATCAGCTGAATTAATGTTCAAAGTTGAAGAGCCTGGGTTTTATTGCTCCACTTGCGATCCGAGTTCAATGTCGATTCTTTAAGGTATACCTCACCTACAGACAGTTAAAAGAGGCATGGTACAATTTCTTATGTACAAACCCGTATTTACGCACGTTTTGGAAAATATAAATAACTTTTTAAGCACAAATCGCCATGGTACACTCATGGTCACCCAAACCCGACAATAGTTAAATATCCAGATTGGTCCAAGGAAGCAATTTAAACTCTTCGTATTGCTGGTTTGATATCTCCGTTAACTGTTCGTTATCCATTACGCTCAAGAAATCAGGTATGTCTTTTATCTTATCAGCCATATTATTGTATCCAATTAACAATACATATTTATTTCCTATCTTCGCTCCAAACGGGACATAGTATTTAGCCCTTCCATCTTTCAGGGCTTTCAATATTGGCTTATTAATTTTAGGATTTCCGTATTCCATTTTGATGGCGAGCATATTGTCTTTAAAGACATACATTATTCGTAACTTCTTTACAGATCTGGCGTTTTATACGGTTAGTCCACTGATATTTCATGTAATAACCATTCTCCCATTGAATGAAATAGGTTTCGTAACCCATTAGGTTCTCATCAATATTTCTAATGATTCCAAATAACCCGGTATTTTCGCTATGTTCTATTTCATCGCCTATTTTAAATTCAATATCCATATCAAATGTATTTAGCACCTAATTCAAAAAATGTATTTAGAGCATAATTCCAACAAGCTATTGCATACATCATCATTGGATACCTCACAGTCTAACGGTGCGCATTCCTCCATATCTTTTATGTGATTATGTACTGATTGCAGTAAATTTTGCGGTGATGCCTGATTCATTAATAAACTCCCTTATTTACCAGTAATGCTGTACCCCGTTAATATCAATTATATATCAACTTTACTAAAAGCTTCAGGATTAAAGTAAGTTAGGACCGGCCCCACTAAGCCATATAGATCATCAGGACGCAGGCGTGGAGCCTACGCTGGGGCCGTGAAATATAGGTGATCACTCATAAGAGACCTATATTTTTAATAATATCTAATCTTTGAAAACATTCCAAACTAAATTTTTATTCATTGCGTTGAGATATCTCAGTCTCTAATAATCTCGAAAAGTGGTCATCCGAAGCGGAAATTACCGTATGTGCGTGATAGCCTACCTTTGATAAAAGCCCACCCGTAACGTGATCGTAAATTAATGGGATTTGATCCAGTAAAAACTTGTAGTCCGCCAACTCTTTCATTACGGAATCCATATTCAATGTTCCGTCATCATTCTCAACTAATTCTTTCCAAAATGAATTGTAGGTTTCTTTATAATCGCGCTTAGGTTCCATTGCATCGCCTCCAAATTAATTAAAAAAATATTAATGGAAAATAAATTCAAGACCCACGCCTATGGTTATCGTTATTAATATTGCGATAACTCCCCATAAAAAGTCTTCCCATCCTATGTCAGAACTTGCAGAACCCAATTCACCTTGACCATGTGGCTCATCATCATCTGTAGTCTTAGGGGGGCACCGCCATGCAACCTCCTCATTACTATTTGACATATCGACTCTTTGCTTCTTACCGCCCACCTCGTATTGAATAAAACCATTACACCTACCAATAAGGCCATAATTCTTAATGTGCTGTCTTGCCTCGTGTGAATTATCAAATTGAAGACAACTAACATATCTAAAATCTAAAAAATAATACCTACAATAATGACAACCTGCATTGACGCTCATATTCTCACCCTCCAATTTACTTTAAATAAAGATACCAATAAAAAAAGCGATCCAGAATGAAATCGCAATGAATACTGAAAACCACAAAGGTATGCCTGGTAATTCTATTGTGATCATTACTTCTGGGTCTGGTTCTGGAATTTTAATTTTATCTTTCATCCCTCACCTCCAACTTATGACAGTCATGATACTTAGTACCAAGCCTGCTAATGAAAAAACTAAACCCTTTTGTCCCTCAATAAGAACACCTATTAGTGAAAGCGACAAAAATAAACAAATAATAATCGCGATACTCGCATCCTCTCTATTCATGTTTGTTTTTCACCTCCAATTAATTAAAAATTCTCCTCAAAAAATAGATTAATGTGCTCACTAAACTTCTTTTCATCAACTTCTGTTCCCTCTCCTTGAGACTCTCCGGCATTACGCTTAACAAATAACTTATCGTCTCCGAATCTGAAAATATCGAATCCGATAATAGATATAGCTTTGTTTGACTTATTTTCCATCCAATCGCCTCCAATTTACCTAATGTTTGACGTTGGAAATAATTCAATTTCAACATCTGAAGTTGATTCCGCAATATACGAATTGAAATTAGGCTTACATACTATCGAAGCTGAAGCTATGCAAATTATTGCGTTTTCAATATCGTATGAAGTCCTATCAAATTCGTTTAAATTATTTTTCACTCTCTCGCCTCCAATTAATTAAAAGTTATCCTGATAATACTTATTAATGTGCTCACTAAACTTCTTTTCGTCAACTTCCGTCCCCTCTCCTTGAGACTCTCCGGTATTACGCTGAACAAATAACTTATCGTCTCCGAATCTGAAGATGTCGAATCCAAGAATAGCTATCGCTTTATTTAGCACGTCTGACCACCTCTGTTAATAATTGTAGAGCAATATCTATATGCTTGTTTGGAGATACCTTATAGGCCTTAAGCATCTCTCTTTTTATATCTTGAAGTACACTTTCCATAGATACCGTCTCAAGAGATATTGGGGTTGCAGGGTAGAATCCGCCTTTTACCCCTTTTATTATCCAATCGCCAGCAAATACATGCATTTTCCCGTTTGGGGTATCTATAAAACCAAAGCTCATATCTCTAGGTGTCGGGAATTTAGAACCTTTCCAAGGGATAATACATTCAGGCCAGGTCTTTTCTGGATCAAATTGAACGCCTTTAATCAATTTATTCCACAACCTTAACTGTATTAGTATCTATTATAATTTCCATTTCTTTCCCTCCAATTAATTAATCCCACAATAAACGTTAATAACGCCCTTTCATGTTAATCCTGATTTACATAATGAGCGTCAAAGTGGTTTCCTGTCATAATCGATATATCACCTATATCTCCCTCTTTATGAAGAATATAGTCTCCGACATTAATCCTAACTGGGTTCGAATCCTGAACTTTAACCTCTAAGGCCCCGTCCCACCGCCTTTCCATAAGAAAAACAATATGGTTTTGACCTTTGAAATATTCAAGTATTTCAGGGTAATTTTGCCTATTATACTGAATTGCCTTTACTTTTAATTCTTTTGTTTTATATGAGTCCATTTTTATCTGTCCTTTCTACTTTACATAATAAAGATTACGCTACCTTACTATCTTCAAAACATTCTTCTGGCAACGCAAACCAAATATAGTCCAAAAAGAATTTAAAGGCTTTCTCAAGAACCTGTTTTTCATGACCAGTCTGTTTATCAATCATTATCTCAATTGGTGATCTTGAAATAAATTTGCAATCCCAAAGACGTTCATACTCTTTCCATAAATCGGGGTGTTCATTCAATGACCAAATAAACATCTCGATACAATCTCTATTCTTACCCTCCATCCCTCACCTCCAAAAAATCAATAATATAACTAATAAACTAGATAAACTTCCTATTATGAATCCAAGAATAGCTATTGATTTATTTATCAATTCAAATTCACCTCCAATCCACTTTAAATAACGAACTTAATTCTTTAACATATATTGTTCTTCAGGTTTATATATCCTACCCTTCGACATAATGCCGCTTAGAGCGTATCCACTGCTAACGATATCCGCAGCCGCTTCCTTAGACCACTGACATCCCCAGAAATCTTTATTTTCTGATAACCAACTTATCAATTCTTCTTCACTCTCAAAGGGTGGCGATATAGGCGTGCCTTCTGATACGTCTTCAAATAATTGAAACCAATCACCCGTAGGCATATACCTATCTAGTTCTGGACACTCTGGGGGGTCTATTTCCTCTTCTTTGTTCTCTTCCCATTCCTCGAACCATTCTCTCATCTCTATCACCCAACTTTCTGCATTGGAATGAAAATATTTACATTCACCTAAAGACACATATCTACCCCTAGCATCTACAGGGTGAGCCCATTGTTTTGGAACCCTTCTTATTTCTCTTCCCATTTTTCGCCTCCAATTAATTAATCCTAATGTTACTTTACATAATAGATATTATGCGACTGTAACTATGTGTCAGTATCTTTTTTATTTGACCTAGCTCCCGAAATCTTATGAAAAGGAACAGGGGGTGGCGTCTCCCTACATCCATGATCAAATCCGCCGGTAAAAATAACAATCAACAGCCCAATAGATGTAATCGCCGAAAACACCATTATGGCCACGAAGCACATATTGTCATACAAATATTCCATACCTCACCTCCAATTTACTTTACATAATTAATACTATCTGACCTTATTCCGCACGACCGGCATCTCCGGCCGATTCGTGCACAGCACTCTCATCATCCCAACTGTGATTACCTGCCGAAATCACAATTTGTTCATTTAAATCCATACGTCACCTCCAATTTACTTTACAATTCCCAAGTATGACTCGGGTCCGAGAAAAAACGAACACAACTAGAGTCAACGTGATCATGATTTTTAATCTGTATACCAACAAGCCACCCCCCTTGAATTTTTAATCTAAAAGTAGATTTACTAACGTGTTGCCAATCGGTATCTTTTATCCCCATACGTCACCTCCAAATTATCTTAACTACCGAATAACTCCCTGGCTAATTTCATCTCGTGTTCATTAAGCCAGAATGAAACTAATGTATTCCCATTTCTTTTTAACCATTGGGTCATAGATGTATGATCCCCATACTCAAGTTTTTTAACGATATCTCTACCCGTGTAGAATTTACCTGTTTCTGGATTTATTTGAGAATATAAATCATTTATTTTTCTTTTGTAGTATTTATATGTCATTTTCCCCACACCTCCTCATCTTGGTATTTTAGACACGGCGGCTAAACATACCTCTGGTGTTTGGTGTTCACACCAGTTGAGGGCGTCGCTATTTTGTTTAACTGCCGTTAAACACATTTCCGGGGTCTGGTGATCTACATACATTATTGCCTCCCCATTCTGTTTAACGGCGGCTAAACATACGTCTGTGGTCTTGTGTTCTGCATATTTCAGCGCCATACCATTCTGTTTAACAGCGGCTAAACATATCTCTGTGGTTTGCTCTTTTACACGTCTTAGAGAATAACCCCACTGTTTAACTGCGGCCAAACATATCTCTGGTGTTTGCTCTTTTACAATAATCAACGCCCACCCATTCTGTTCAACAGCGGCTAAACATATCTCTGGGTTTTGGTCTTTTATATGCATTAACATTCTCCCGCTCTGTTTAACGGAATCCAAATAACTTTGACCGTCTTTAAAATAGATGTGTCCATTTGCAATTTCGTGATTATTCATTTTCATCGCCTCCAAATTTCTTTATGAGTTAACAATACCACCAATGAGGGTATGTGTCATATTGAAATTCTCTGTTACATCCCATCATTGATTGTATATATCCCCTATTATCTCTATTTGGATATTTTGAGGCCTCGGGAGTCCCGGCTTCATCATAGAAAATGTAAACGCCTCACCATCCTTTTTATGTGGCTTTCCAACAAACATCCCCACGCTTTCCTCATATTTCACCTCAAAAGTATCATTCCCATCTATTTTTATTTCCGTCCTTATGATATCCCCCTCAAATATCTCAGTGCCAAACTTATCTTTTTGGCCAATAAACTGCGCAATGTCCACCTCATCAAATTTAAATGTGTACCCACTTTCTCCTGAAAAGTAAGTGTTATAAGCAAAGCCAATTTCTTTTTTGTCAAAATTTATACGATCAATATCACACTTTACTTTTAAATGCCTTATATAAGCTCTGAATTTTAATTTTCTCATAATTTCCCCTTAGTTTTTTCCTATTAAAAATGTTACCGCTATAGTGTCCATGAATGATTTGAAATAAAAATAGGTATCTTCTTTTTTTAAAAGTCCCGCCCGTTCTTCAAACTTATCTTCAATGGGCTCTAATAGAGATTTTGGAATCTCCTCACCGTACGCTTTTTCATAAAACATCATTTCAATACTCGTCATATTCTGGTAAATCAAATTGTAAAATCCCTTTCGACATCTAATTCCCCTTTTTTGAATTTTTGTAATAAAATTTTTGACAGTTCATTTCTTTTCCTTTGTAACTCCATTACATCCTCTACCTGTACTACTATAAAGGTCATACTTGCAGATCGTGACGGCGCTATCGTTTGAATAAGCCAATCCCTGTAACGAGTCTGCAACTGCCTTACCCAGGTTATCCATGTCGGCTGACGTCCCCCCGACGACTGCAAGTGATAATTCGACAGCGCCTCCAAATAATAAAGGGCAACCACTGTCTTTAAGATCCCATAGCGTTTGTACTGCCGATCTATATGCTGCATCGACCGAGTTGTTCTTACTGCGGGAACGACTACCGGAACTAAGAACGTTATTTTGTTTGAGTGTTTCTCTGAATTCTTTTTCGTTTTTAAAGACAATCATATTTCCTCCTATTGAAAGTACCCATTTAAACCATGTGAAAGCCTGTCCCTAGTCGTAAGTCCTGTATCCCATCTATCCATCCATCACCTACGAATATAGCCCAATCTGGTTTAAACTCATCTTTATAATGCTTATAAACCCAATCATGCGTTTTTTCTTGAGGTATAATAAATGCTCTATTATAATCATCCTTAACGAAAATATTTTTTCCCATCTCTTTCCTCCTATTGAAAGTACCCGTTTAAACAGTCACTCCTAGTTGAGGGTGACGGTGAGTTCCAAGCCGTGAATTCCCTTGATATTTTTGGTGGCCAGTCAGCGTCATTGCGTTCAGACTCATAGCACGGCTCCCCAAAAACTGACTTCTCACCAGGTATTAATTGATTATTATTCATGAGACCACCTCTTCAAGCTTTACAATTGACTGCGAGAATTCCCCTGCTTTCTGTTTATTCTGGCAAGGAATACAAAGTAGCTTGTTGTATCTCGATTCACTTACCTTCTTGATCCCCTCTGTTATCCCGGCTTTACAATCAACACAGTACGCCGCTGGTTTCATCTGGTAAGGTTTAGATTTTGAACTATCCGAATTTCTCGTACTGTTGAATGTCTTACCCTGATTCTTTAGGGCGGAAGTCAGTTCATCCGCACTACAGAACTCATCCCCACCGTAACCAGCCGCAGATAAGGCTCTGCCCATAGCTGAGGTCTCACAGTTTTCTATAAACGATGTCTTGTTGATGTAACTAGATGACTGAAGCTCAAATGCGTGCCCTGTGTAAGTAAGCTCTTTTTCATCTTTGTATATTGTGAGGGTAGCCTTCATTACACAAAGCTCGACTTCTAACTTAACGAATTCAGTTGCAATTGAGTAAGGGCATTCCCTCCTCAATTTATCAATCCTCTCAGCTACGGTCGTATACTTTTTTCCCTTTATGTCTACTGGCATAATTTCCTCCTAGTATCCGAATCTCTCACAGACTAATACTTGCTCTTCCATATCAATTTTTGACAGATCTTCTTTAAACGCGTCCTTAAAATCATTCTCAGGACCGGCTACGAATCCCCAGAAATCATCCGTGGTCGCAACAGCTACATTCTTATCCATTATAGTTGCACCTCCACCTTCTCAGAAATCGTAGACAAGGTCTTGTTCATTTGTGTGGAAAAGGTAACTATTTCGGAAGCGATAGAGCAAGCTCCTTGTAGAGACTCCCGCAGACTCGGAAGGTCTTCCTCTATAATTTCACGGGCCAACCTGCTCATTTCATTATCATAATAACAACGCCCCTTCAAATGAGATGGAACATCTAAACGGTCTACAATTTCACAGGGTAAACCAGGGCTTATCTTTAATGAATTCATAGTTACGCCCCCACCCTTAGAAACCCATCTAAAAAATGCAAAGGCTTCTTTTTGGCTGAGACATCAGTGAGTACATTTTTGAGAAGATCCGGGTTTAATTTCTGAGAAGAACGGACCTTTTTAAGAAAGAGATTCCGGTGGTCTTTATTGACGTGAGCTAGAACCGGAGTCACCATTTTCATGGTCTTCTTATCTATTCCGTAGTTGAAAAAACTTAATACTTTTGATTTAATCATTATGAACCCTCCAGGTTTATAGTCTTATGATGTAAAAGCGGTCATTTGTAGTGGCCGCTTTTGCTTATTATAAATTAACTCTTATCACCTCCCAAAACTCTGTGCTCATTAACACCTACGTATCCTTTAATGAATTTAATAAGGACTTTTGCCATTGTTTCGTCGTTTACCTCGCAGCATTCACTAAATTCCTCCTTTATATTCTGGGGTATTCTAATTACTAATACTGCATTACTCTTTGCCATATTCGCCTTCCCTCAAGTTGATATAACAACAATACAATGTATATGCATCGTTGTCAACAATTTGTTTTATTTGTATGCAGCATTGACATCTCCGTATATACATTGTATATTTTATTCAGTGGTCAATTGGAGGTTTGTTATGACTAAAAAAGAATTGATAGAAAAGCTTGAAGATTACAGCGACGATGAGGTGATTTATATAGGTGTTAGTGGTTATGGTGGTTACACCGACTGTGAAGCCAAGCGTATAGAGAGCGATGAGACCCAAGGGCGCGCCCTTGTTATCACCTAAATAATCGATATAGGAGTGTGAGATATGAAAAAAGAATTAACCAAACACTTTAAAAGGGCGCCGAAAACACTCAAGTATTTGATAGATGTGGGATCATATCAAAAAGGTGGATTAGCCGAATGTCACGCTTGCGCGTTTTTCTACTTTGAAGAGTTTTCCGATAAGGTTCGTATGGCATCTATAAACGGTCTGGATTCGGGGAACCCCCTATCGATGGAACAGCTATTTCGCTTGTGGATTTTAATAGCAAAAAACCTTTCGGAATCTACCGAGTTAACTGAACATAAAAAAATCTTTTGCGCTTATATTTTGGAAATAGCCACTAAGGTATTTGATCAACAAAACAATGAAGGAGGTGCAGCAAATGAGTAACAATTTTAAGGTAACCATTTTCTATCTAGTCTTATCGATGCTGACAGTGTGTACAGTGAACAACAATTTGGACCAAATAATCCTGTTTGTTATACAGCCTATAAAATAGAAAGGGTGAGTTATGAAAAAAGATATTAAGGCAACAGGAGGTTTACATGGAAAAATGGCAACGCATTGAGGATCTAAGTATTTCACGATTGAGAGTTACGGGCGGTTGGGTAGTTGTTGGGGGCATTAATAAGGAATGGTCTGTTTTTGTGCCAGATCGTCATATGTTTTGGTCATGCACAGCCGGGGATTCCATAAGAGGCGTTCTTGGTCTCGCGATTGGTATTCTCACGCTTACATATCTAACTACGATTTCATGGAACTTTCTAGGATCTAACTTTTTCCCTTTGCCTACTATAAGTTTTTTTGAGTCTGCCTGCTTAATATTTTTATGTAAAAACTTGATTCGTTCTCGATAACATGGAGGGTTAAAATGAAAAAAGATATTAAGGTAAGTAAAAATTTCTGGTTATGGGAATTCTTTGACAAGGAGACCTACGAGGGATGCTCCCTGAATGTTCTTATAGGGATATTAGACCCTAAAATAATCTCTCTATCTCAATTCATTAGAGATCGCTACGGTAGGGCTGTGACAATAAATAACTGGAAAAACAGAGGTCGATATGAGGATTCTGGCTTTAGATCACGACACTGTCAGATAGGAGCTGAATTTTCACAGCATAGGTTTGGTAGAGCTTGTGATTACAAAATAGATGGAATGGCCCCATTTGAAGTTAGATCAGATATCACAAATAACTACCTGTTGTTTAAAGATATTGGGCTTACAACTATTGAACAAGGAACTAAGACTTGGACCCATTGCGACGTAAGAGAGACTCAACAAAATGATTTGAACAAGGTCCCACTGTTTTAAATAAAATCTATATAATTTGGAGGCGGTAAAGTGAAAAATGATAATGATTTTGGACTCCCAGATGTTAGCCATACACCCCCTATTCCGGGCTATGTTAGACCACCCAAGAAACTACATAAGCAGACCTGCGAAAACTGTAAATTTAGCTCACACAAAGGAATGAATTCTGGCTATGTGACATGTTATAGGTACCCACCTACTTGGATGCATAATGTAGATGGCCACGGCTTCTCTGTATCTGGTGAGAATGACTGGTGTGGGGAATATAGAGATAGGGAGGGATGAACCGATGTCAAATAAATACGAAGGTCATATCTCAAAAGAGAACCTAACTAAAATAGAGTCCTGGCTGCAAGGCAAGGGAATAAATAGAGAATGCGGTTTCTGTAACGAGAATGAGTGGACCATAAAGGATAACTTAGTATGGTCTTGGGCCCCCGATAACTCTGGAAAAGTTCCCGAGCTATTAATGGTTTGTCTTAACTGTGGAAATACAATGCATTTCAATGCGGTTGTAATGGGGCTTAAATAATTTGGAGGCGACAAAGTGGAAAACATATTTGATTTAGATAACATAAAAGATATCCCAGACGATTTAAGATCGCAATTGAAATTAAAAAAACTTGATGATTTTTCTGATAAATTATTACAACTATTTGAACTTGCAGAACGGGAATTATCTGTTGATGAAATAATGATTTCGTATTTTAGAAAATATGACATTACAAAAACAAGAAGGCAAATTGTTGCCAAAATGTACAGCTTGTCTACATCGGGACATATCGAAAGGGTTCCTAACAAAAGAGGGGTATATAATTTGGAGGAGAAAAAACATTGTGAACATATATAAAATACTTATTTTTTGCGCTGCACCTTTTATCGCTTTGATATCTTCCAGAATATTAATAACCTTTTCCGGGTTTGTTTTTGGATTTGAATTTAATCGGTTAGATATCGAGATGAAAGTTGTCATTTGTGTGGTCACTCTAATTTTTTGTTTCGCTACCACGGCTGTATGCGTTGTAGAGATACAAGATTGGCTATCATCCGGTCGTGAGGAATGATTAATTTGGGTAAAAATAGTTTGGAAGAGGCAATGGGGAAAATAATTATTCAAGCTGATAAATTTATAAAGGAAATTCAAGAGCGTAACATTTCTTTTGATGCGGGTACTTTCTACGTTGAACTTGCTCATGTACTGTTGAAATCCGAGTCCGAAAATCTCATGGCCGACCTTAAGGAAAAAACTGGGCTTTCAAACAAGAAAATCAATAAATATATGTTTGAACTCATTGAAAAAGATGCCATTGTTTGCGATGAAAAGGGACCTAAGTTAGCCCTGGGCATTCCTATGTGTCCCCCTGAGATACATATGTGTGATGGAAAATCTTTGTGGGAATAAAAGGAGGTAGAAAATAGATATGATCAGCAAAAAAGAATATGAAAATCTACCAAAAGGGAAATTGTTAGAGCTCTTAGAAATAAGAACCGACCAGGCTTTTTTATCCTTAATGAAGGATAAACGTATGGGTTTGGCTTATCATATGGATAGGCTCGAACGAAACTATAAGAGGCAAAAAGAAAAAATTCTAGGACGGATGACAGTGAAGAAGGCATTAAAATTTAACAGTCTCTTTGATTTTGTATATTAGAAGATCTGTACTATAATCTAATCAACACACCCGGGCGTATTCGTAAGGATATCTAAGCACCGGGTAATCTAAAAAATATGAAAGCCCCACACTC
>SDBS01003357.1_pt1 | contig 15709 bp, 34 predicted proteins | sample 2277091 | NCBI WGS metagenome assembly SDBS01 (sample SAMN10404972, study PRJNA504765) | marine sediment metagenome | isolation source: marine sediment core GS10_PC15, 163 cmbsf | place: Arctic Ocean: Southern Knipovich Ridge | collected 2010 | reverse complement strand
GATATATCATATATTAGAAAAAAACCAATGAGGGGGAGGAGGAAATGGAAATACCTTTTTGGGATTTAAAAAAAAAAAAATGAACAAAAAAGATAAGAAAAAAGCAGAAGCAATAATAAAAAGACTAGAAGGTATAAAAAAACAATCTTATAGTGCTAGTGAATTAAGAGGAAAGGGTCAAATGATGCGTAGACTTGATAGAATACAAGATAAGGAATTAGCTAAAAGAATTAGTCTAAAACAAAAAGAATTATCAAAGAAAGAATTCACACATGAAATGGATTATGATTTGAGTGGAACTGATAGAGATATTTTAGAAATGTTTGGTATTCAAAAAAAGAAGAAAGTTCAAAAACATAGAGGAGGTTATTGGGATTTTTGATGGCAAAATTATTAAAATCAATTAAAGAAATTTGGAAAGCAAATAAATGGGAATATTTAATTTCTGGAATAGTTGTTACTATGGGTTGTTTATTTTTTTATACTAAAAGCCACTTACAATTAGAATATACAATACCCTTAGGATTATTTGGACTTACTTTTTTTATGTTTGGATTTGGATTATTTTTAGGAGGAGATGAATAATGGGAATAAGAGAATACTTAGCAAGAAGAAGAGAAAGAAGAGCAAGAGAAAGAGCATTTGCTGGAACAGGTGTTATTTCACCAGACCCAGAAACAACAATAATAACTACGGTTCCTCCAGACTATTTACCCCCTCCAGATTTTGGGGGAGGAGATTGGGGAGGAGCAGGAGAAGCTATTTCAGCAACAGGACAAACTGGGGGTTCTGGTGGTTTTGGAGGAGGAGGAACAACACCAACAACAACACCAACTCCAACACCAACTCAAATTCCATCAACAACAATTCTTAGAGGTGTAACAATCCCCCCTTCTATAGATATTGCAACTCAACAAAAATTAAGAGGTGAAGTAGAAATTTATGACCCAAGAACAGGAGCATACAAAATTTCCCCTTATGGTTATGGTGCAGGAGGAACTGCACTTCAAAGATACCCAACTATAGAAGAACAAAGAAAAATAGAATTAGCTCAAGAGAGGGGAGCTATTTCAGAACTACCTCCATTAAAATTATTAGCAGGAGAATATGAATGGCAAAAGAAATCAGATAAGAAAAAAGAAGAACCTCCAAAAGATATTTATGGAGAACAATATACTTATAAAGAATTATATGAAGCAGGAGCATTACCAACAATAGTTAGAAAGACAGCAACTAGAGCAGGTTTATTTTTTGTTTGGGCAGGAGAAAAGATTACAGGAAGACCAGTTTCACCAGAATTGAAAAAACAAGCTGCACAGGCAATAGGAACTATATTTTTATTTTCAGGATTTGCTCCAGCAATGAGAGCAGGAACTTACTCTGAACAAGTTTCTAAACAATTGAGTAAAACTAGATTTGATAAGTTAAAAGAATTATTAAACAAAGCAGAAAAGAAAATAGCAGAACAAAAAACATTACAAGACCAAGCAAAGATATTAAAACAAATTAAAGATAACTTAAAAACTCCAGAACAAATAAAAAATTATAATCTATGGGTTAAAAGTTTAGAAGATAAGGGAATAATACACCAAGTAAAAGTTGATGTTAAACAATTAGGAGAATATAAACCTACAACTATTACAGCAGAAATAGCTATTGATGTTCCAACAACAATACCAATTGAGAAAATAGGGTTAGTAAGTATAGACCCAAGTAAAGTAAGAGATGTAACATGGGTAGGAGAAAAAGCAAAACCAACTCAAGTTCAAGAACCTTTATCTATGAATATTTTCCAAGAAGTTTCAGTAAGTAAGCAAGTTTTAGTTTCAACAGCAGCAGCTAGAGCATTAAGAGCAAAACAAAAATTAGAACAAGAACAAAAACTAAAATTAGAAGTTAAAGAAGGACAAATGTTTATTCAACCAACAAAACAAATACAAAAACAAATACAATTACAGAAACAAGTTCAATTACAAAGACAAGTTCAATTAGAAAAACAAGCACAATTACAAAAACAAATTCAAGTATTAAGGTTAAAAGAAAAAATTGAACCAAAACTTAAAATTCCATTTAAATTAGGAGAAGCAATGGATAGAATAAAAAAGATAGCAAAGGAAAAACCAGAAGTGTTTGAAGTCTTTGGTAGGAGATTTGGTGAAGAAGTTAAATTAGGAATATTTAAAACAAAACCAAAAGCAGAAAAGAAGTTAGAGAAATTTTTAATTAAAACTTTAGGAGCAGCAGGGTTTGTAGAAAGAGAAGGAAAGAAATTAGAAGCAAAAGAATTAGAACTACTAAAAAAGAAAGGTTTTAGACCAAGTAAAATAAGTGAATTTTTAGTGGTGGAGAAAAAAGAGAAACGACTTCGTAGGAAAACTACAGGAATAGATATACAATTCTTTAGAAAATCAGGGAGGAGGAAAGGGAAATCTCTCTTTGGGATTTAAAAATGAAAAATGAACAAAAAAGGACAAGTTATATTCTACGCTTTTATGATAGGTCTAGTAATTGCAATTTTAGCCCTTGCCTTAGCTCCGGGAGTACAAGAATCAATAAACTTAGCAAGAAATGAATCAACAGATAGTTCTATAGGATTAGATTGTGATAATGAATCAATTTCTAATTTTGATAAAGCAGCTTGTGTAACAACAGATATAACCTTACCTTACTTTATTGGATTTTTAATATTCCTCGCAGGAGCAGTAATTTTAGGGAGGTTAGTATTTCAAGATTAAAATGATACCAGAACATAAACTTTATGGAAAAGAATTTTCAATAAGAAAAGCAATCTTAGATTTAGCTAGAAAAAAAGAACAAGTAATTTATGGGGGGCAAGCAATAAGAAAACAATTACCAACTCATCTAAAAAAACAAACAAAAGACTATGACATACTTACAAAAAAACCAAAAGAATCAGCAGAAGAATTAGCAAGAAAATTAAATATAGAATTTGGAAAAGAGAAATTCAAAGTAAAACAAGCAAAATATAAAAAAACATTTAAAGTAAAGAAAGGTAAAGAAACAATTGCAGATTATACAGCAACTACTAAAAAACCTAAATCAAAAAATGTATTTGGAGTAAAGTATGCTAATTTAGAATATCAAAAAAAGAAACTAAGAAAAATACTAAAAGACCCAACTTCAAAATATAGATGGGAAAAAGATATTTCAACATTAGAAAGAATTAAACAATCAGAAATGAGGGATTTTCTATCTAGTTAAAATGATAAACAATAAGCGTGGACAGACGATGGGAATAGCAATTCTAAGTGCTATAGTTATTTTTATAATTGGAATTATGGCTATTAACTTTTTACTACCAGAAGTTTCAACAGCAAGAATTAATTTAAGTTGTGATGATGCAGCTAATATTTCAGATGGAACTAAATTTCTTTGCTTAATAATTGACACACAGATACCTTATTTTATTTGGTTAGTATTTAGTATTTCAATGGGAGCGATTTTATCGAGGATGAATATAAGATGAGAAAGATATTTTTAATTATGTTGTGTATGGTTTTATTAGTTGGAACTATAAGTGCAGGAGAACTTTTATCTTTTGATAATGTAAAACAATATGATGAAGGAACTAAAACAATTACAATAGTAAATACATTTGGACTAGGTAGAGATATTTCTACAATCCAACTTAATACTCCATTAAATGTAATGGTTAGTACAGGTTATCAAAAAGTAGCAGAGTTTGAAGTTAATTTATTTGATGATACTTATTCAAGTGCTTTTGATAAGATGGAATTCTATAATAAAAAAAATATGGATAGAATTGATAGAGAATTTGATTACAAATATTTAGCAATTGAATTAGTTGATGTTAATGATTATAAAGAATCTTGTAGTACTTCTGGTAATGGAACAAAAGTTTGTGAACAAGTTATAATTGGAACACACCAAAAAGAAAAGGAAGTATGGGAAGATTTAGATACAAGTATCTTAACTAAAGGAAAAGTAACTATTGGAATATTTACAAATGTTCAAGTAGGAGATTATGTTGAATGGATTCCCACATTATTTGGAAAAGAAATAGATGAATGGGCAACTTGGACAGCTAGTTTAAATGTTGGACTTGTTAGTTGGTATAAATTAGATGAAACTACAGGAGTAGTATTGGATAGCAGATATGTAAATAATGGAACAAATTATAATGCCACTAGGGGAGTTTCGGGAATAATTGGAAATGCTTTTAATTTTAATGAGAGTAATATTGGAGTTCATTATGGAACTAGTAGTTCATTAAGTATTGCAGGTAATTTAAGTATTTCTGCTTGGATTAAACCTAATCAAGGAAGTAGTAATATTAGAGCAATTTTTACTGATTGGAGTGGGACAAATAAAAATTATATTTTTTGGATAAATAGTAATGGAAGTATTAGATTTTCTAATGGAAATGGGGCATCAAGTGAAGAAGATTCGTGGTCTGATGCTCTTCCAGATGATGGAGAATGGCATCATGTAGTAGTTACAAGAGATATAAGTGGAAATAATGCTTCTATATATATAGATGGAACTTTAAATATATCATCTTCTTTGACTTTAGATGGGGGAGCAACTTCTAATAATGTTTCTTTAGGTTTTTGGGCATTTAATAATGGATTATTTATGGAAGGATTAATAGATGAAGTTGGAGTATGGAATAGAACTTTAACTAATGAAGAAGCTATTATATTATTTTCTGAAGGGCTAGGATGTACTTTAAATACTTGTATAACTGGTTCTCCAATTATTACTTTAAATTCCCCAATAGATAATTCTAAATTAGTAAATGTTTTAACAACTTTCAATGGAAGTGTTGTTGCTTTTGAGAATAATGCAGTTGTAAATGTTAGTTTAATAATCAATAATACTTATATTGAAACAAATACTTCTGGAATAAATAATACTAATTATATTTTTACACAAACATTATCAAATAATTATTATAATTGGACTTATGAATCTTGTGGTGATAATAATGTATGTACAAATGCAACAGTAAGAACTTTTACAGTAACACCCATAATTGAAGAAGAAATATTTTATAACACGACATCTTATGAAACACAAGGAGAAACATTTACAATAAATATAACAACAAATGGTACTTATACAACTTCAGCAGTATTTCATTATAATGGAGTAAGTCAAGGAGCATCTACTAAAACTGGAACAGATACAAATGCAAATTTCTCAAATACAATTCAAATACCTATTGGAAATGGAAGTAAAGAATTTTATTGGAAGATAACTTTAGGTTCATTAACAGAGGATTCCACAAAAACAAACCAAACAGTAAACGAAACAGTATGGACATATTGTAATGCAACTTACACAGTTCCTTTCCTAAATGTAAGTTTTAAAGATGAAGCAGATTTATCATTTATTAATGCAACAATTCCTACAAGTAATTTCATTTATTATTTAGGTGATGGAACAGTAACTAAGACATATACTTATGTAAATGCTACTGAAAATTATTATTATTACTTTTGTGCAAGTCCAAATTTAACAATGATTGTAAATCCATATATACAATATAAACAAGGAACAGATTATCCACAAAGAATTTATGACCCAGATATAATTAGTTATACAAACGATACAACAGACTTAACTTTATATTTATTAGGAGTATCCGACGGTATTTATGTAACTTTTCAAGTAATTAATACAGCAAATTTAGTTTTAAGTGGTGTAGATATGAATGCTTCAAGAGAAATAAGTGGAACTGATGTTGAAGTTGGAACAGGTGTAACAGGAGCAGATGGTGGAGTAACTCTTTGGTTAAACCCAGATTTTATACATGATTTTACTTTCAACAAATCAGGATTTCCAGTTCTATATGAAAGTTTTGCACCAACGCAATCAGCTTATACTATTACATTAGGTGGAGAAACAACACCAGAATATAGTTATTTCAGAGGAGTAGATTATAGTATTCTACCAATTGATTCATCTTTAACCAATGACACAGCTTATACATTTGGATTTAATTTAACTTCAACTTTTTGGGATTTAACAGAATATGGATTTAATTTAAGATTAGTAAATGGAACAATAATTACTGGTGGAAGTACAAGCACTTCTGGAACTCCTCTAACTAAATCTTATAATACAAACAATCAAACAAAAGTTTACATAGATTATTATTGGTTTATTAATGAGACATATACAAATGGAACAAGATTATGGTTAGTATATAATACATTAAATACACAATGGAGTATTGGTACTTTCTTTACAGATTTTAATGATTATATGGATTCAGGGTTCTTTGGAATAGACGACTTTGGAAGATACCTAATAATTTTTATAGTAATATTCTTTTCAGTAGGAATAATGTCATATAAATTTGGATTCACAAGCCCAGTAAATATTTCAGTAATGACTTTCTTAATAGTATTTTTCTTTGATGTAGTAGTTGGAATAATCCCCCCTCTAAGTGTATTTAGTGGAACAGAAGTAAATTATCTATTAACTTTCTTAACTGGATTAATAGCAGTCATGGTAGTATTAAGGGAGGCAACAAGAGTATGAGATTACAAGGATGGTTAATTATGCTTACTGCAATGATAATGTTTTTATCACTCTTAGGATTACCTGTTGGTTTAGACCCAATACTAGAAGCTGTAGGAGTAAATATAGATTCAAGTAATGCTCAATTAGTATCAGCAGATATAGAAAGTTCAAATTTTTGGGCTAAGTTATTTGGAGGAACATCAGGAATTTTAATAATTCTAGGTGCAGGAGCAGTAGTAACAATAGGTCTTTTAGCAAGAGGTTATGACCCTAGTCTAATAATAATTCCATTTATAGTTTTAGTAGGAACTTTATATATTGGAACATTTTGGGCAATAATTAAATATGTAATGGCATTTAACCAAGCATGGATGACTTCGATTGTAGGAATAATATTTGCATCCTTAGCAGTTGGATTTGGTGTAGCATGTGTCAGTTATTTTGCAGGGAGATAAAAAATGGCATTTATAGAACCACTCGCACTTGAAACATGGATGATTTCCATATTCGCAGGAACACCTGAAATATTTGCAGGAATAGCTTTATTAGTTATATCATCTATGGCAGCCATGTTTAGAATGAGTGTAATAGGATTATTCTTTATGATTGGTATGTTCTTACTTATGTTTTCAGGATTTATTAATTCTGTTTTACTTATTCTCATAGCAGTAATAGGAGGTTTAGCATTAGGATATATGCTTCATAGAATATTCTTAGTATAATCGTTATTTAAAAAGTAATAATACATGTAAACATCATGGGATTAATTAAAAATTTATTAAAGGGGATGGGTGAAGATAAGAAAGAATTTAAACAAAAATTTAAACAAGCCCAACAAGAACTTAAAATAGAAAAATTATTAGAGGAAAGAAGTAAATCTTCTGTACAAAGAGAGCTAGAAGAAAACATGAAAAGGGAAAGCGAAAACGAAATGAAAGTACTATTAGATAAATTACATCAAAAACAAAGAGCAGAGAGATGGAAAGGTAAATCAATCCTCAAAGGACATAAAAATATATTAAAAGAAGACTTCAAAATATTAGCAAATGATAGACTAATATTACATCAAAAAAATATATTCTTAGATAATAAAACAAATAATCCAATGACTAAAAAGGAGATGTTTTGGAAATGGTAGTAGATTTTGAAAAGGTTACAAGAGAACTAAAGAAATTGAAAGAGAAAAAAAGAAAGAAAGAAAGAAAAATATTATCAAAAAAATTAGTATCAAGAAAAGTTTTCAAACCAAGCCAAATGACAATCACAATAAAACAAAAAGAACCAGAACCATACAAACCAATATTTTTCAAAGAAACATTAGACAATGAAAAAAGGAGTTTATTTTTTGATTAAAATGATATTTATATTTGACTTATACTTTTTAGGGGGTGGTTATAGATGAATAAGAAAGGACAAGTGAATGTTGGTGTAATTATTATAGCTTTTGTAACAATAGTTGTAGGAGTTGCTTTATTGGTAGTTGTTGCTCAACAAGTTGGAACAACTAGAGATACTATTGCAATAGCTAATCAATCATTAGGAGTTGCTGATAATGCGACTACAGTATATATGACAAATATAAGAGCAATTAGTGATGTAGTAATTTATAATGCTTCTGGAACAGAAATAGTACCAGCAAATAATTATACAGTAACAAATAATGTTGTAAATGAAGGAGCGTTGGCAGTTTCAGTTTTACCTGATGGTTCTAATGATATATTTTATCAAGGATATACATGGACTATTTCAGGAACAGGACAACCATTAACTTATATACCAGATGGAGGTAGTAGAAGTATAGTTTTGTTAATAGTGATATTCTTTGCTTTAGCAATTGCTGTAGCAGCATTATATCCTGTAATGAAAGATAGTATACTTCAATACTTCAGTTAAAGATAATTTATTTTTAATTTTTTGATTTTTATACTTGGAAAGAAAACAAAATGACAATGAAACAAATCTTAAATTTAATTCCAACACTTCAAGCAACAGCTCTATTAAGTGAGAATGTGAGAGTTGCAAAGAAGAAGAAAGTCAGTACAAAAGACTTAGTTGGGCTAGGGGTAAAAGGTATAGTTGGAATAGAATTTATAAAATTAGAAGCAGGTTTAATTGGAAAACTTTAATTAAATTGGAGGAAAAATCAAATGGAAAAGAAATATAATGACCAGTTTGAGAAAGCATTAGTAGGATGGCTAGACGAAGTAGACAAACAAACTAAGAAAAGTAGAGAACATTTAAAAGAAATTCAAGATACTTATTGGAAATAATTATAATGACTAAAAAGAAACGGGGAAGACCCAAGAAAAAGAAATAAGGGATAGACAAAAGAGATAATAAAATCCTTTTTTTTTGAAAATACACAATCATATTAATTAGAATTCTAAAGATAGGTAAGCAGATTGTCAAGGTTTTTGGTTTGAGATACTTGGTCTGCCCCTATCCACATTATTAAGTAGTAACACACCTATTTAATTGTTTCTAAAAGGTTCGTATAACCAACACCTCTATTTCTCATGGAAACATTGTATCTATTTTAAAGTTAAAATGATTGTTTAAATACTAATTATATTTATTCCTTTGATGAAAGAGGAAAAAAGTGGCACTGTCATAGTTGACAAAGTACCTGAAAATGAACTAAAAATTCTAAGAAATCTTTACCAAAACAGAGAAGGTCTAAGAGTTGCCACATTAATAAAGCTAACTGGTATTCAAAGGAGAACCCTCTATAGAAATCTAAATAGATTAAAAGAAAAAGGATTAATAGAGAACATTTTTCCAATGTGGAAAATAGTTAATGGTCAGGTCAAATTCTGTCAATCTCTACTCAAGAGTGATAAAATCTTTGAACTACATAATTTATCTTATGTTTTAAAGCTAATTAAGAAACCAGATTGGTGGGCTAAAAGAAAACCTAGACTAATGAATTTAAAAGAATGGCAATTCAAACATGTAAATTTTGGTAAAGGGGGAACAAATCCATTTCAACAACTAATGAATGAAGATTTTGTGATACAAACATATCCAGAGAGTATAATTATAATAGCAAGAAAGAGATATTATTCAAATTCGCCATACGAGACCTTCACACAAGCGATTGATGATGTACTAAACATAATATCATATTTAGAAGAAAGATTGAAATTTAGACTATTTCCTAGCGAAATTCCATGCTTAGAGATAAGGAATAACGATTTTAATAGACTAAAAGACCATCTAGCAGAACATTGTAGGAAGGAAGGAAGAAGATTTTTAGTAGAACTTGATAAAAATAGAAAAGTATGGATTGATTATTCAGAACCTTTTGGAAAAGAAGCAAACTATCCTGAAGGACAAGAAATATTAGAAAAAGTAACTAAAGACCATTTACTTAACAAACCTCTTCTTAATTCAGAGCTTCAAGAATTAGTTAGTGAATTAGCACAACTTCAAAGAGTAGAACAAGAAAATAAATTAGAATACTCGAGAGATTTAATAGAACATAAAAATGCAATTAAAACAATGGGTCAAAATACTGCTGCAAATACAGAGTCTATTGAATTATTAGCAAGTGTTGTCATGCAACTCAAGGAGAAAATTAATCATTAAATAAGAGTAACACATATTTAAAAAGGATTATTGGTATGATAATATATTATAATGATAAACAGAATTAGAAGGAGGTTAAATACAAGATGAAAGTTGAAATTAAACAACAAAATGTAAAATCAGAATTAGGGAGAATGATTGCTGGTTCTTTTTATGACCATCAAGAAGTTAGGATTACAGAATTTAATAGGATAAGAGATATAATTAGAAGAAAGTTAGAAGGTATTCCTTTAGTTGGTTCAGTTGAAGAAAAGAAAGAAGATGAAGAAAAATTTAAAGAAAAGTTTGTAGATAAATTAATTCCAATGTATTTAGAGAATCTATTAAAGGATAAGAAAGTAACTAAAGAGGATAATTTTTATATTAAAAGACTACTTGAAGTTCAAAAAAATGCAGAAAAGTATGAAGCAGAATACAAAAAATTAATGATGGAATTTGTAGAAAGTGAAATCATATACAAAAAATTCTTAGAAAAGATTAAAGGAATTTCAGCAATACTTTCAGCTAACTTAATTAAAGAATTTGGTTATTGTGAGAATGCACCATACATAAGTTCTCTTTGGAAATATTGTGGTATGCATGTAGATAATGGACAAGCACCAGTTAGAAAGAGAGGAGAAAAGTTAGAGTTTAATGCAAAATTAAGAACTATGGTTTGGAAAATATCTGATAGTTTTGTTAAACAAAGAACTCCTTTTTATAGAAATATTTATGATAAGGAAAAGAAAAAGCAAGTTAAAATGCTTGATAGTTTTTTAGAAGGTTTATCAAAAGAAGATTTAAAGAAGTTTAAGAAGATTAAAAAGAGAGATGAAAAAAGAGAATTTGTTAGTGAGGTAAATCCTAAAGCACCAGTTAGTTTAATGAATGCAGATTTAAGAGCAAGGAGAAAGATGGTTAAAATATTCTTAGCTCATTATTGGCAAGCATGTAAAGAATTAACAAAACAAAAAATTGAAGTTCCTTATGTTGAAAGTAATTTAAAACATAAGCATATATCAAATTGGCGAGAAGTTTTGAAATAGCCACCCCTAAAAAGAAAACCAGAGGGATTTAGCGAGCCATTCAGGTTAAGAAAACCATTGAGATATAGCGAGCCATTAAATATAAGAAAACCAATCTCATATAGCGAGCTACTAACAACGAGAAAACCAACTTAGAACAGCGAGCCATTTTTAGATAGAAAACCATCAGGGGTTAGCGAGCCAAATGTTAAAAGAAAACCAAACTAAACTAGCGAGCCAAGATTATTTAGAAAACCAAATGGATTTAGCGAGCCATGTCTAAGTAGAAAACCAAATGGATTTAGCGAGCCAATTAAACGTAGAAAACCAACCTAAACTAGCGAGCCATCAACCCCTAGAAAACCATTGAGTGTTAGCGAGCCACCCCCTTGTAGAAAACCAGTGTGTGATAGCGAAGAGAGTTTCCCTATTCTCTAAAAAATAGGGGTTTATAATAAAGATGATATGTGATAATTGTAAAAAGGACTTTGAAATGTGGACAACTACAAACAATGAATGGAATAAAGTAATTAAAGAAAAAGATACCTATTCAAATCTATGTATAGATTGTTTTAAAGAAGAAGCTAAGAATAAGAATATTATAATTGATACAAATAAAATAGAAATATATAATAAACAAAATCCCTATGTATAATTAAAATGAAAACAAATGCAGAAATACTAAAAGATATACTTGAAGAAGAAAAGAAAAACAAAAGAGAAAAGAAACATAATCCTCATAGTCATTTTGAAATATCTGACAAAGATAAAGTAGATACTTATTAAATGAATAAACCAAAAGTAATAGAAATATCACCGACGCTGTTTGAAGTTCTTGGACATTCAATAAAAATACAGACTAGACGAGGAAGAAAATTACTCTTGTGTACTTGCACTAATCATACAAAATTTTGTTTAGAAAATCCTTTCTGTTGGCACAAAGAATTAGTTATTGAACATATATTAAAACAACCAATTAAAAATAAAATAAACAAATTAATTAAATTTTATGAAGCACAAAAAGGAATTAATATGCAAATTAATCCTGATATAATATTAAATGATTTAAAGAATTTAAGATGCTAGATAAAGAAAAAGAACTAGCTATTTTAGAAACAGCATTACTTTTATTGAAGGGAACTAAAGAATCAAATATAATGTTAAAATATAATTTAGCACATTATTTAAAAAAGGCAAAGACAATTGTAAGATTAATTCGTAACTAAAAAATAGTAACGATAATTTAAGAAACATTTATTCCATTATAATCTATTATAATGAAAGAAAAAGAAATAGCAAAAGATAATTTAAGAAGATTAATTGAATCTGGGTTTTCAACTTGCAAAGGAAACTTAGAGATTTATGAAAGCAAAAAAGAGAGAGCAATTTATAATAAAGAAACAGATGAGGTTGAACATAGGTATTATTTATTTGGTGGAAAATGAATAAAGAAAATAAAATAGTAAAAGGAAAAAGGAGAAGATGGTTATTTGTATTAATTGGATTGATAATAATTGCTGGAGGAGATTACTATTTTAGATTTATAGTTTAAAATGAAAGAAACAAAAATAGCAAAAGAGAATGTTGAAGATATTAGAGAATGGTTTAAAGTAGTAGGAATATTAGTATTATTCCTTTTTTTAATTGGAGGTATTATATTAACAATAAAATGAAAGAAACAAAAATAGCTAAGAGATGTATTTTAGATTGGAGTGAGCTTCCAAAGAAGGAACAATATAAAAGAACAGCTATAGCAACATTTGTTTTTTTAGGGGTATTTTTATTTTTAGGTTGGTGTCTTTTAGAATTAATTAAATTAAGAGCAAGTTTAATATGAAAGAAACTAAAATAGCAAAAGAGAATGTTAAATGGATGATGAGACTTTATGCATTTGTGGGTTTAGTAATGGGAATTATACTTACACATTTTAATGGTTGGCTTTTTACTTTGTTTTGGGGTATAGCAGTAATTATTGCTTGGATGGCTTTTGATTTAGTTATGAAAAAGGTTATATTAAAATGAAAGAAACAAAAATAAAGAAAGAGACAAAAGTAATGAAACCAGAAGTAATAAGATATGGACATATAAGAAATATAATGGAAGGAGAATACCTTAAGAAGATGGGAGAAAAGTTATTTGGAAATGAATTTGAAGGGTTTTACAAAGAAACAACTTTCATGCACTCCGAAGGATTTATGACAAAGAAGATTCAACCAATTAAAGGAACTCCTTCACAAGCATTTAGAAAAGCAATTGAAAAAGCAGGATTAGTAGGAGAAGATTTTAAATGAAAGAAACAAAACAAGCAAAAGAGAATGTTGGGATGTATAAAGATTCAAAGTCAGTAACAGTTAATGGTCAATTCTTCAAAGTTCAGTTTAGGCAATGTGAAAATCACAAACAAATTTGCCAGAGATGGTTGGAGTATTTAGTGGAAAGTTTTATGAAAAAGGGATTTGGAATGAAATACTTTGACTTTGATGTTGGAATTAAAATCACCGACTTAAAACAAGCAATTAAATTATATGACGAGGCAGGGATATGAATAAATCAAAATATATTGATATAAATAAGTGTGTAAGTTGTGGAAAGTGTTGTAAATCTTTTACTTTATCTTATCCAAAAAGTTTAGAGAAAGAAGAACCTTTAATGTTTAGTGAAATTAAAAGATTTCAGATGTTAGATACAGATTTAATTGAAGTAATTGAAGAAGAGAAAGTTTTCCTTGTTAAATTTAGTTTTCCTTGTAAATATTTAAAGTGTATTAAAGGAATTTATTCTTGTGAGATTTATGGAGGAGATAGACCAGAATTGTGTAAAGAATATCCTTTTGAAGATACACTTGATTGCCCATTTATTAAAAAATGACAAATATAATAATTTATACAAGACCAGAAGTTTTATTGCATAAGATGGGAATGCTACCAAATCCAGATGATGAATCTGATGATGTTTTCGGAACTGATTGCCAATTCTATTGGGATTTAAAAAATGTGCCAGAAGATTTGGAGAAGGTATATTTTGCTACAAAAGGTTTTATCATAGGATATTTTGAAGTTGTCGATATAGATGATGGAAGTTTTGAGTTTGAAGCAAGTTCTTGGACTCTATTAAAAGAACCAATTCCTACAAAATCATTTCAAGGATTTAAATATGCTGATAAAGTTCCAAAACTTAAAAAATGAAAAACATAAACCAACTAAAAAAAGAAATTATAGATAAAGCTATTAAAAAGTTTGGATATAAAAAAGAGTATACTCTTAATGATTGGAATAAAGAAGTGGATTTTGTAATAGATAAAACCCTCCAAGAAGTTCGTGAGGAGATAAAGAAGTTTCGTGGAGATGAGTTTACAGATTGGGAGATTTGGGAAGATATTAAAAAAGAACTCCTCAAAAAGTTTAAAGGAGAAAATAATAATTAAATAAAATGGAGAAAAAACATGACAGATAAATTAAGAGAAGAACTGGATAAAGCACATGGAAAAATTCAGTTACAACAAATCATAAAAGAAGGATTTATAGATTCTGGTAAAACATCAGGATACTTACAAATTTATGAAAAAGATAATGAAAGAGTATTTTATGATGGAAGGAAAGATAGAATCGCTTGTAGATTTGATTTGAGAGATTTAATGACTAAGTTGTAAAATGGAGATAAGGAAATGAATAGAAGAAAATTAATTTTACTTCAAGGATTTTCATTAGGAATAGCTTTGATAATGTTTTTAATGGGAAGAATTGGAATAGAGTTTTTATATTTAGGAATTGCTTGGTGTTTTTATCTTTTAGAAGATTTAGGAGAAAAAGAAAATGAATGAAATAAAATATAAAAAACAATTTGAAGGTTGGATTGGAGATGAAGAAACAATTAAAGAAGAACAAGAAAAGTTAAAAGGAGAAAATGAAAATGAATGAAACATTGAGTAAGAAAAGAAAGAAGTTAAGAGAACAAGTTATGGATAGTAAATTTATTACTTATTGGGAAGAAGTTTTTGATATTATTGAAAGTCAAGACAGAGAATTTATTCAGAAGTTGAAGGAAAAAGTACCTCAATTAGATTCTTTACCAAGAGGAGATGTTGTTTTTATGGATGATGTTATTGAAGAAATTGACAAACTTGCAGGTGAAGAACTTATAAAATGAAAACTGAAACATTGAGTGATAAAAGAACACAGAATTTTGATGAAGATGAATGGGGATATAAAGAGAAATATGTCAGAAAATTTATTCAAAAGTTGAAGAAAGATAGAAAATCAGAATTAATGAATAAGATGATTAAGATAATAAATGAAAATTGGTATGCTATAACTAAAGTAAATGATATTCTTAATTTATTTTATGGGAAGATTGACACCCTAGCAGGTGAAGAACTTGCAAATCATAGTCCTCAGGAAATGGTTACTTCAGTAACAGGGAGACCTGAGGATTTGTTATGCGAATGTGGAGCTTTAGAAGATAGACATCCTATTATTATGATTGCTGATAATAAAGATATTGGATGCAAGAAGTTTGAACTTGCTAATCATAGTCCTGCTAAAAAGATAAAAGGATTAATGAATGATTTAGAAGCTGGAAAGTTTGAGGACACTCAAAAAGGGTGT
>SDBS01003356.1_pt1 | contig 15710 bp, 14 predicted proteins | sample 2277091 | NCBI WGS metagenome assembly SDBS01 (sample SAMN10404972, study PRJNA504765) | marine sediment metagenome | isolation source: marine sediment core GS10_PC15, 163 cmbsf | place: Arctic Ocean: Southern Knipovich Ridge | collected 2010 | reverse complement strand
TCCCTGACTCATTTCAATAGCCTTTGACAGATCGTTTAGTTTCTGTATCAGCATCTTGTGCTGTTCATCTATTAGATCTACACCTACTGACAGGCTATTGTCCCACTCAATTCTTGCCATGTATTACACTCCTGAGAATGAAGTCGTCATATCCCTATATTTTATTTGCCAGGAACTCTGCCACAGATTGTGATATGTTCTTTTATCCAATCATCTTTGACAGTTTTGCCTTTTGCAATCTGCCTCTTGCCTTCTCAGTAGCCTCGTTGCAGACTTTTTCCATGTTTACTGCAAATGGTGCTTTCTTGGCCTGTTGAGACATATGAGTAATCTCTCCAAACGGTCTTCTGACAGATTCAATGATCTCTAAAACAGTAATTTCATGTGCCGGTCTTGCCAGAGCATAGCCTCCACCAGGCCCTCTCTTGCTCTTGAGTATGTTAGCTTTGGCCAACTCCTTCATGGTCTTGATCAAGCATTCATGTGAAAGGCCATAGGCCTTTGATATAGTCAGTGCCTTTATCAGACCGTCTTTACTGTGCTCTGCAATATATGCCACTGCAATCAAAGCATATTCTGTTTCCAAACCAATTTTCATTGTATCGTCTCCCAAAATTCTGCTTGTATTGCCCTCTCCATTGGGGATTATAAACATTATTTGGTATTTGACAATGTTTATTCCTGCTTTCCTTGACAGTCTGGTGAAAAGGGTCATAATGTTCCGTGGAGAGTGATGGGAAGCCCCTTCAGGAGCATCCCTCTTGATTCAACATCGTGTGCGGAAGATACGTTTAACTTTTTTGGAAGGAGTGGAAGAATGAGAAATGCAAGAATGACAATTTGGGTCATGGTACTATTTTCGGGTTTATGCCAAGGTGTTATAGATATTACTTTTACTGAAGATGGCATTATTCAAGAAGGAGACATCTACAATGATGTGGATGTTTATGGCGACACGACCACAGTAGACATGACTGGGGGACAGGTAGTCACGTTAAGTGCTTTCGACCAAAGCATAACAAATATAAGCGATGGTCTCGTTATGACTTCTTCTAGTCATGACCAGAGCACTATTAACATCAGCGGTGGTTTAGTACACGCGATGAACATAAATGATGGTGGCAATACAGTTAATATGACTGGCGGAGAAGTGTGGAATTTGATAGTAGTTGATGGTGTTTTCAATATGTGGGGCGGGGGGATTACTGGCGTGCCTATTGTGGCTCATGCCACGAGGGGTGCTATAATTAACATATATGGCTATGACTTTTCTACTGAGTCTAACGGACCGTATCTTACTGGATTTTGGCAAGATGGTACACAGATTGGATTGAATTTTGACCCAAATGCCAATGCCTATGATGCAGTTGTCCTACATGAAATCCCCGAACCCACCACGCTTTTACTTCTCGGCTTGGGCGGTTTGGCATTGCGGAAAAGACGCTAAAATATAGCCCTTGACCAGCCAGCCAGAGCGATATACAATCTTGGTAACTCAATTATGAGATAATTTTGAAAGGGCGGAAAGATGGAGAAACTCAGTCTTATCTTGTTAATAATGTTTATCGGTGGTTGTATGACAGCTTCCGAGCATCAACAGGCGCTGCACTCTTCACAAGAGCGAGAAATGACTCTTGGTATTGTGCAAAAGGATATTCGTGTTGGAATGTCTCAAGCCGATGTAGCTGAGGCCTTGGGTTCTCCGAATATTGTTTCTAAAGACAGCGAAGGTAACGACACATGGATCTATGATAAAATAGCCACTGAAATATCCTATTCTAAAGATTCAGGCGGAGCAGGAGGCGGAGTTGGCGGCGGATTAGGAAGTTGGGGTGTTATATTTGGCGGGGGTAGTTATTCCAAATCCGCTGGTGCCGCAGCCCAGACACAAAAAACACTAACTGTCGTGATAAAATTTGATGAAAAACAATTAGTGAAAACCTTGTCTTATCATTCAAGCAAATTTTAGAGGGAGAAAAATATGAGAAATTTATTTCTTACTGGATGCCTTATTTTATCGCTACTTTCTTTTTCTGGTTGTGGCACTGCCTCAGTCCCAGGAATGGTGCTTAGCAAAAAAGATAAACAAAAAAGCCAGCTTGAAATTCGAGAGATGCAAACCCGAACATTTCAAACTAAAGATAATAAACTGGTTATGAGGGCAATGTTAAATGTACTCCAAGATGACGACTATATTATTGAACAGATAAATTTAGAGATGGGCTTTTTTAATGCTCAAAAGGAAGTTGATGTAGAAAAAGGAGATGAGAAGTTCTGGCAAACCTTTTGGTGGGGGAAAGCATACGCAACTTACAGTAAGAACCAGATTATTGATGTTACTGCCAACATTTCAGACTTTGGAGAAGAGATACGAGTGAGAGCCAACTTCCGAGTCAAAGTAATGGATAACAAAGGCGGCGTTGTCATTGTCGAACAAATTGACGACCCCCAATTTTATCAGAAGTTTTTCTCTAAGGTTGACAAAGGAATCTTCATAGAAAAAGAAAAGATTTAGGTTCCGTTATTTACTCCTCGCCTTGGGCGGTCTAATGTTAAGACGAAAACGATAACACATTTCTCTCCTATCAAGGAGGGGAGATGGGCACTGTTGGGAATAAAATCCCCCATTGTGCGGGGGTTTCAGGGAAACTGAATGCTGTCTTATCTGCGTTTTCTTTGTATCAAGGTTACTCTACAGGCATAGTCATAACTAAAAATCCTGTTATTTCAAAAAACAGAAGAAGCCAAATTGTGATTCGATCATCTCCGGGGTCTGCATAGTAATGATAAGCAAATGTCTTACCATCTCCAATTGTATTAAGAGGCGATGATAGTATTGCTCTTTGCCACCCCTCTGGCGGGGGTGGAGGTTGTTTGTTTGGGGGTGGTGGATATAATACAAACTTAATTTCACAGTGCTTATCATCGAAAGGTTGTTTTTTTTCGTGCCAGTAAAGTCCTTTTGCGATCTTTTCTATGATACTCTGTATTCGTGCCTTATTATATTTAAAAGCAGGAGCTTGTTTAATAAAAATCCCTCCTCGGGAAAATATATCCACTTTTATTGCCCCTTTCATAATGCTCTGTAGCAAAGCAGGTCTTTTTCTAGACCTCTTAAATATGCGTTCGCAAACAAGCTTCTGTGCTTTAGGCATATCAGAACTTGAGGTTGTTATGAACCATCTGAAATATTCATCATCAAGTGTTGAATCGTGATTGCATCGTTTACAGGCGGGAACGGTAATCAGGTTAGTTGGCTTTGGATTAGAGAAGATTGCCTGTGGGGGGATATGGTCTCTGGTTTCAGCTAGCCCACCACAAATATAACATGATTCGGTTTCCCTCTTAGCCACTGTTCAAAATCCTATTAGAACCCCCAGCAAAGAAACATCCCTGTCATTATACGGCTTTTTGAGTGTATAGCAATAAATCCGCGTTTTCTTCTCAGCACAACCGCACTAAGGCCGAGAAGTAAGAGAGTGGTGGGTTCCTGGAGCAATCTGAAGGGTAGTTCTGAGGGCATCATTGAACCAACTCGACAGGATCGATTGTGAGTGGGTGATTGGCACTGTCAAATTCCAAACCATTTCCTGTTCAAGTGGTTTATTAAAAATCATTAAATACAGTATTAATTATAAACAGTTTTGTAGTATCCGACTCATAGGTCATATTATTAAAGAAAGTTGTTTAGGATCAATCTGTGCTCGTTCTGGGGCAATGTGGGGGTAGGTACTGGCTCAGAGTGGTGAGCAATAACTACTCAACCTACCTGACTGCTTGTAGTGTGTGGTAGGGTATTTCTTTTTCAGCGAAAAAGAAATACGGTGTGGGGAGTGGGGAGAGGGGAGGGGAAAACGAGAAAGTATGACACTCAAATGTTTTAACTTTAATTGGTTGCTGGTTGCCCTGGGGGTAGTTTGTCAATTCGCCCATCACTGCTTTTTTGTGGTAGGTAGGGAATAGTCTTTTAAGGGACGAGTAGAGATGGTTTTTCTATTCTTTCCGGGGAAAAAGTTTCTCACTGCTGGCAGGTAAGGACCAGGCTGTGAAACGGGCTGGGTGGTAGGGGATTTGTCAAATTCTTGGTCTTCTTCAGTATTTTCACCTATTGGGACAGGTGAAAATGCCTATTTTAATATTTTTTTAATAGATGCTTGATTTTTGGCAGATTGGGTGTTCTACTATACTGGTCATAAGGGATTCTACCATACCATCTTTGCGAATGCACCATGACGGAGGAACGGGTCAGAAGGCACACTTTTGAAGACGCTTCAATCCATTCTTCTGCGGTACCTGACTGAGAAGTACTGGCGGTAAATACAAATATTCTTTGAGGTGAGAAAAAAATGACCATTCATGCCCGTCGAGAGTCTCTCTTACGATGACCATCGTTCTCATCAACGGGACCCACACGTGCTGGGTTGAGGAATTCAAAATGCGAATAACAATTCAGTTCTTGGAAAGTGCAGTATTATGAGCAAGGCAAGTTTTTTAACAATCATTATTTCTGCGTTATCTACTCTGCTGGCGGTTGTAGAAATATATGCTGAACCACCGCAAATGCTTATTGACTCCATCGAAGTACAAAGTTATTCAGAAGGAGCAGCAGAAGCAACCGGCTGGTCTTGGAACTTAACGGAATACTTTAAGATGGAAGATCCTAAAGTTGCTGCACAGGCATTGAGGGAACATGCTCTGAGATTCAGTTTGCCGCTTAACATGTCCGAGCAAATCCCGAAGACACAAAGTGTGGGAACTGAAACCGCCAAGACCGGCATAGTAACACCACAAACGCTGATTCATGTTTTTAATGGAACCGAGTTTACTCCGAACCCTGGCGTTGAAGGAATGCTGTTGAACAATATTTACCAAATGGAAGCTGAAGCAAGAGCTAGTGAAAAAGTCGTGTGTGTTCTTCAGTTTCGTGGGGAAATGAGCATTGGTGACGTGATCGATCTTCTTGACTTTGGTGGCAAAGTATACGGACCCCTGGGGCGAAACGCGATTATTGTCCGGCTTCCAGCAAATGCAATTGACCTAATACGGGGACGTTCTTGGGTCAGGTGGATAGGCAATTACAGGCCTGAGTACAAGTATTCAACGGTTCCGTCTGTCAGTAGGAAATCCGGGGCTTTCATTTATCCGTTGGGTGGTGACGAGTCTGAGTATCGGACTGATCTGCAACAGCTTGGAATTTCAGTTCGGGGTTATGACATAGGCGCACGTATGTACGACGTGATTGCTGATGCATCTATATTTCCGGAGATTGCCGAGCTTTGGTGGGTTAAGGGGGTTCTTAAAGATGCTGAAGAACGCCTCGAGGAGATGACAGACGTAACTGTGAGTTTTGAACCTGACGATAGCAGAGAGCTTATCATGGCTTACAATACGTCATACACTGGAAGTGGTGTATTAGTTGGTGTGAGAGATAACGCAGTGTTTGAGACTCATCCGGAGTTATCCGGCATCTTTCATTCTGACAGTGAACTTTCCGGTACGCGAGTTCATGGCACACACGTGACCGGAATCATTGCGGGAAGAACAAGGACGATAGATGGTCCGTGGGGCAGTTCGACTATTAGGGGAGTTGCGTATGGTTCCACAATTCTCTTTCGAGATAATGGTGCGACATTTTGGGATTGGGTTCCATGGATTGAGTCGTACACTAGCGATTTTGATTCCTTCAGAACCAGAGGAGTTCAAATCTCGAACCACTCTTACCATATTCCTGACAGTAGTAATAATCCCTTTTTTGGCTATGATGGTCACACACAAAACTTTGACGCCTACTGTGATAATGATGACATGGTAATAATCAAATCTGCTGGAAACCAAAGTAATCCCAGTACTATCACTAATCCTGGTACAGGTAAGAATGTTATAGCAGTTGGTGCAATATATTATGTGACTGACGGAAGTGACATTATTGGCGAAAGAGCCAGCTATTCTAGTCAAGGTCCTACAGCAGATGACAGCAGATTGAAACCCGAATTGGTTGCACCAGGTGGCGACACAACATATACGAGAGGCGTTGTTGCTACGAACAGTAATCCTTGGAATATCGGAGGTTCTTCTAGAAATATCGACGGCAATTATACTTGGCCCGAATGGCAATCTGATGACAATTACATTCGTCTGAGTGGAACAAGCATGGCAGCTCCTCATGTAACAGGTATTTGTGCCAAGATTAAACAGTGGAATCCAACTATCACTTCCGAAATTATGAAGGCGATACTTGTCAACACTGCGATACCTCTTAAGGTGAATTCAACTGATGCGTTGGGAGGGTATGCGAATACGCAGGTTGGGTATGGGATGGTAAACGGTTTTTCCGTTACAAACTACTATGCAGGAGAATATTCACGGCTTCTTGCGTATTCTGCATGGCTTACTGAAGATAACGCTCCTTTATATACTGATTACTCAATCAGTGTACCAAGCGGTTCAAAAAAGCTGATGGTAACATTAGCATATAATGACCAAGAGGGAGAAGCATCTAACAGTGATGCTCTGAATGACGACATGGATCTAATCCTCATTTCGCCGAGCGGAACCTACTATTACGCATATGCACATAAGGCTCAAGGCGTTACTAATGAATCACCTTTAGAAAAGATGATAATCACTAATCCTGCGATAGGGAATTGGACTGTGCGTGTCAGATTCTCGGATTCTCCGGGGTTCGGCAACCCATTCATTTATGCTGAACAACGTTATGGAGTTCATGCAGCAGTAATCCTCAAGACGCCGGCATTGAACATCTCTGTTCCTGATACTTCAATAACAATTAATCCCGGACAGACATTTAACATTCAGCCAACTGTTACAAATACGGGAGGTTATATTGCAGCAGGTGTTACTCTTGAAATTTCTGGACCAAGTTCTTTTGGGGGTGATATTAATACAAGCCGGTATGTTGGAAATCTTATGTATGAAAATGCTTCTACATCTACATCGTTTGAACTGGTAGCTCCTTCTACCACGGGCACTTATACTTTAACAGCAGAAGCAGACGGCATTAACCAAGAGTTTTCATCTGGATATCCAAAAATACAGCAAATCACTGTAACTGTGCAAAATCCCTTCTATTCTCTGAGTGACGATTCCCCTGTAACGTTTTCCGGGATCCCCAAGAACTTCTCATTCGCAATTAACAGCAGTGACTGGTGTTGTATTGGCATTAATCCAGGCTCAAATGATCACGATATAAAAGCCGATAACAATTCCGATTTTAGTTCACCGTATGCAAGTTCGGCATATGGTGGCACAACTCGAGATTTTGTTGTGACAAACGGGCATAGCTGGGGAAGTATGACACATTATGCGCAGGTATATTACGGGTCATCAAGCAACTATACTATTGAAGCCGAATGGAGTATACCGGATCTTTCTGTTGGGGCTGGTAACTCAGACTCTATAAGCAGTGGCGAAGTTCACCAAATGTACGAAGTGCCTTTGGCCAACGGTCAAGAATACCAACTGACTTTGGACATAACATCCGGTAGTGCAGATTTGGCTGTCTACGTTTTCAAATCAACACGAAGTTCAGGCAGACGCGGAGATTACGACTGGCAAGCAAACAGTAGTGGCGCGGGTGGTGATGAGAGCTTGACGTTCACGGCAGACTCTACGGGAGATTATGGAATTGCGGTCATAAATGAGAATGCCTCATCCGCCAGTTATACCCTGACCGTTGCAGTCTATGTTCCACCTGATACAACACCGCCTGACCCCGACCCAATGACATGGGAAACGGAGCCTTATGAAACAAGCACTACTTCAATATCTATGACAGCCACTTCTGCCTCAGACTCCTCAACCCCGATTTACTATCAATTCGACTTTTATGATAGTCCTACAGGTGGTAGTGGTGGATCGGATAGAGATTGGAATACCAGTAGAAGTCATACAGATTCAGGGCTTCAAGCTAATCATCAGTACGGTTACAGGGTAAGAGCGAGAGACAGTGCGCCAGCTCAGAACCCAACAAGTTATTCTTCTCCGGTCAGCTATGACTATACTGACATTGAAACTCCATCAGGAATAACGTTTGGCACTATTACTAACACCAGTATACAAGCCCAGTCCAGCAATACACCTTCCGGCCTTACCCGCGGGAGTTCGGGTTTGGTGATATACAATGTCACCCGCGGTACAAATTCCGGATGGAAGCAAAACAATAATCTTTGGACAAGCGGATCCCTCTCGGTTAATACGCAGTATGAGTTTAAGGCCCAAGCCAGGAATGGAGATGGAAATCCGACAGGTGACAGCCCCACATCATACAAATATACTTTAGCCAATGCTCCCGGGACAGCATCGTTTTCTAACGTAACCGAGTCAAGTATTCAGGCCAATTGGACAGCTAATGGAAACCCAGGAGGTACTCAGTATTACTGTGAGAATACAACAAGAGGAACAAATTCCGGTTGGACACCCAATACATATTGGAATGAAACAGACTTGGATTGCGATACTGAGTACTGTTATCAGGTAAAAGCAAAGAATGGGAATGACGTGGAAACAATACCTGCGACTGACCTTGGCTGCCAAAGTACTCTTCCATGCCCAGTTCCGGAGATTAATATAAGACAGGGTTCCACTGACATACCGGATGATACAGGAAGCTACGACTTTGGCAGCGCGGATGTGGGAATGGGCAATCCCGTAACGTTTACAATAGAAAATCTTGGCAATGCGGATTTGGATCTGTCAGGTGCTCCAATCGTGGAAATTAGCGGAGCCCATGTGGGTGATTTTGTCGTTACTCAGCAACCTTCAACGCCGGTAATTCCAGCAAATCCGGAAACTTTCGAAATCACCTTTAGTCCAAGCGATGAAGGGCTTCGCTCCGCTGCTGTTTCCATATCCAACAATGATTCGGATGAGAACCCATATAACTTCTCTATTACAGGCATAGGAATACTGCTGTCTGCGACAATTTATGTTGATGATGATGCGACGGCTGGTGCAAATAATGGTCTCAATTGGGATGATGCATTCGTATATTTGCAGGATGCTCTGAGTTTGGCTGCTAACTCCGGCGGAGTCGTTACTGAAATCCGTGTGGCTCAGGGAACGTACACACCTGATCAGGGAGTTGGAATAACAGCAGGTGACCGCGAAGCCACATTCCAACTCCTCAATGGCGTAGCTCTTAAGGGCGGCTACTTCGGCATCGGTGCAGCCGATCCCAATGAGCGAGATATAAGTAATTTCGAGACCATTCTCAGCGGTGATTTGAATGGTGATGATGGCCCTGACTTTACCAATAAGAGCGATAACAGCTATCACGTTATTACCTCAAATGGCTGTGGTCCTGATACAGTTTTGTCAGGTTTTGTGATTACAAATGGCACAGCAAAAGGCAGTGATGGTGCAGATGGTGAAGATGGTGTCGAAGGCGATGAATACGGCAAAGATGGCGAAAATGGCGAAGACGGATACGGTGGAGGAATGTATTGCGAAAACAGTAATTTTACTATAAGCAATTGTGTATTTCGTACGAATACGGCAACTGGGGGCAACGGAGGGGAAGGTGGAACTGGATTTTGGCCGCCCTCCACGTATTGGATAAATGGTAACGGTGGCAATGGCGGCAGTGGATACGGTAGCGGATTATACTTCAGTAACAGTAGCCCAACTATAACAAAATGTATATTTATTGACAATATTGTAAGGGGTGGAAATGGCGGTTATGGTTATGATATCGGCGGAGAGGGAGACAGTGTGCCCGGTAATGCTGGTACTGGCAGCGGTGGTGGAATATACTGTGATAATAATAGCCGTCCAATGATCACAAATTGCTTCTTTAATAATAATAATGCAATCGGTGGGGACGGTGGTGATGGTGGTTATACGGCACCTGATGGTGGAAATGGATATGGCGGAGGCATTTACAGCACTCTTAGTCTCGTCATTGCAAATTGTACATTTAACAGCAACTCCGTTACAGGAGGGATTGGAGGTAGTACATGGATCGCAGGTTCCGGAGATGGAGGCACTGCTAATGGTGGCGGATTATATTGCACCGATAGTCAAGTTGTAGCGAATTCTTTGTTCTTTGGTAATTCTGCTAATGGTGGTGACGGTGGAGTGGACGAATACACCCCAGGTAACGGGAGCGATGGGAATGGCGGTGGATTATATTGCATCAACAGCCAGCCCATTTCTAATTGCACATTCTATAATAATGTTGCCACAGGAGGTGCAGGGTGGCAAGGTGAATATTATTCCGGAAGTGATGGCATTGGGAATGGTGGTGCTCTTTTCTGCGATAGCAGTCAAATTCTTACTAACTCGATCTTGTGGGACAATATACCAGATCAATTGTCTGGTCATGATTGCAGTAATGTCAGTTATTGTGATATTCAAGACGGTGTTTGTGAAGGGATAAATGGTAATATTTCACTCGATCCTTTATTTGCTGATCCAGCTAATGGCAATTATCATCTATTACCGGGTTCACCCTGCATTGACGCTGGGGATAGTAACGACGTGCCAACTGATATAACCACAGACCTTGATGGTAGGCCTCGGTTTGTTGACGATATACTGACTGCTGACACCGGGGTGGGCACTCCGCCGATTGTGGATATGGGAGCATATGAGTTCGGGGCTTTGTATGTTTATGGAGATTCTCTTATTGACCCAGAACTTGGCACGCCAACAAACCCATTCAGGCGTATTCAGGATGCTATCGACGCCGCAACCGGATATTATTCTATTCGAGTTGCCGCTGGGGCTTACGAGGAATGCATAACCGTCAACGATGGCATAAGCCTTTATGGCGGTTACGATGGTACTGATTGGTACGTACCGAGAGACCCGAACGCCAACAAGACTTTTGTCGATGGCCAAGGGGACTCCCCAGTTGTTGCTATCATTGACTCCAGTATTACAATTGATGGCTTTGTCATTCAGAATGGTTCTGGTGGTTATTCTAATCAGTATGGCGGTGGCATTTATTGTGTTTCTAACACAGCAACACCATTTGCTGTCACTATTTCCAATAACATAATTCAAAACAATGGACTTGATAGAGGTTACGGGGCAGGGATCTACTGCGATATTTATGTTAAACCCATAATCGTTGGCAATATCATACAGAACAATGCAATCTCTGAAATGGATATTTCTACAGCAGGTGGAGGCGGTATTTATTGTGCAGGAACTGACTGCGAGATTTCCGGGAATGTGATCGTTGATAACCAGATCAATTCTTGGTATGGCGAATATGCCTTTGATTATGCTGAGGGCGGTGGAATATGGCTTGGTGGGGGTCTGATTTCAGATAATACAGTTTCCCGCAATTCTGTTCAGGCTACTGGTCATTGGGGCGGCCAGCACTATGTGAAAGGGGGAGGGATATATTGTGATGGCCCGGCCACTATAACACGAAATAGCGTAGAAGATAATGTACTATACTGCCAAGGTGGTGAAACTGAAACTGGTGCCGAAACATCGGAAGCATATGGAGGTGGCATTTGGGCCCCAAACAGCACAATAACCTTCAACGCCATCAGCAATAACGCTTGTGAGGGCAGTGGCGGCTACGTATGGCAGGGTTATGAAGATGGCGCTAACGGCTATGCAAGTGGAGGCGGAATCTATGCTCCAGGCTCTTTCCTTTCAAACAACGTCATCGCTGACAATAGTGCTACAGGTCGAGGAGGAAATGCCGGAGATCCTAGATATGTATATACGCCTCCCTGCAGCAGTGCCGGTGGTGATGGGATTGCACAAGGAGGTGGTATTTATGCACCAGGAGCCAACACGACCAATAATACATTTGCACGGAATCAGGTAACGGCGGTGGGTGGACAAGGCCAAGCCTGGGACGATTGGGACATTCCTGGCATACCGGCTAATGGTCTTGAGAGCTTTGAAGGTGGTGCGTTGTTTGCAGACGCCAGTACCATCGTGTCAAACTCTATTATGTGGAACAATGCACCGGATGAGTTGAGTGGGCACGACTGTTCAAATGTAAGCTACTGTGATGTTAGTGGTGGCTCCTGTAGTGGGATCAACGGTAATATCGGCACATATCCGTTATTTGCTGACCCTAACGGCCCCGATGGCAATCCGGATACGTGGGAAGATAACGATTATCATGTTAAGTCTCAATTTGGCAGGTGGGATCCGAATAGTGAGAGCTGGGTCTACGACGATGAAACCAGCCCCTGTATCGATGCTGGCGACCCAAATTCAGATTGGACTGCCGAATTATGGCCACACGGCAAGAGGATTAACATGGGAGTCTATGGAGGTACTGCCGAAGCAAGCATGTCATTGTCAGATGTTGGTAATATTGCAAATTTAGATAATGACGCAGCCGATGCAGTAGACTTTAATGACCTTGGCGTATTTCTGAGCAAATGGTGTTATGAAGAATTCTTGTTAGCCGAAGACCTTAACCGTGATGGCATCGTCAACCTTGTTGATTATGCAGTTTTTGTTCAACAATATGGTGAAGGTATAGAATGAAAAAAGGAAGAGTTTAGTTGACTCCAAAAGCCTTTTCGAGAATTTTCAAGAACTCCTGAGTAAATCTTAATCGATCTAGGCAAATTACCATTTCCCTGAACGGCAAGGTATCAGCATTCTCCGATTAATTCCTGGTCGAGTAGAAGCAAAATAGTCTTTCCCTATCCCACCAGCCCCCATTACCCAATCCCCCCCTACAAACCACCGTCCCCCATTTACCAGAGAAACTATTCTCCAAATCATACTATGAAGTGAAGATTTTTTTGGAGAAATGAGAATGAGTAGGCGAAACCGAACAGTCAAATGGATTGAAGGAAAAATTATAGAAATACTGTCGAAGAGGTGTCAAATTACTACCTACTTGGCTCTGTCTTCTTGTGTGCTTCAGAACGTCAGGAGTATTGAGGAACAACATCATTTGGATATAGCAGTTGCTCACCTGTTATCCAGAAGGAAGATTACACAGGAAAAAGACCAGGACGGATTCACAGTTTATCAAGCAGCATGACTATCCCCCAGGAAAGAAATAAGAACTAAATATTTGGAAATTTATTCTTACCCCTATCAATCATCCCATTATTCATTATCTCTGCTCAGAACTAACGTGGGACAATCCTGGAGCAATCTGGAGGGTAGTTGTGAGGGGTAGTCTGAGCAATTTCCCAGAGAAGTGAAAAACTGTTCCTATAGGAAAAAGGAACTATCGAAATGAAACTCAAATTCACCTGCCCAAAATGTAATCACAATGAACTCGGCTCTGTCGAGCAGGTCATAATGACCTACCCAATAACAGAAATCACTGATGAGGATGTAGTATATGATTCTGACAATCCCACTGCCGGAGATAGTCAGATTCTGTCCTTCCAGTGCCTACATTGTGGTTTTGAGTTGGAGGATGAACAGGGCAATAGTTTTGTTGAGCAGGAAGATGTTATTGAGTGGATTAAAAATAACACCTCTGAAAAGACAGGTTGATAATTTTTTTCCAGAGAAATGAATTTTTGTTTCTATGGGAAAAACAGGAGATCAAAAAATGAGTGATCCGACAGAAAAGTTCAGAAGAGTGGAAATTTCCAAAATCAACTCCGAAATTCAGTCTGATGACAAAGATGAAGAGAGAATCAGACTGGAGGCAGAACACGGACAAGTATGGAACACCGATGAGTTGGCGGCAGATTTCACAGTCAAGGGGTTCATGGCTCCCTATGTTGTGGTGGTAAGGAAATCCGATGGTCAGAAGGGAACAATGAAGTTCCAGCACCTTCCCAGGTTCTACTTTAACTTTGCAGCAATATAGAACTTCCTGTTCTGTTCATATATCCCTACTCCTGATTTTCCAGAGAAATGATTTCTCACACATATAGGAAAAAGAACATTGTGTGTGAGGCAAAAAGATGAGAACAATTATGTATGGCATTGATGGGGATACAGGATTGGTGTGGTCCCGAGTTGGCTCAGAAGTTGCTATTCCTGTTCTTCAGTACGACCAAATGACTCCTGAGAATAATTTCCAACCAATTTATGAGTTGGAGAAGATGGATGTGATTCAGACGGCAGGGCAAGCATACAACTCAGTCAAATGGACAAGGAAAATTCCAGTTGAACTGAAAAATAGACACAGAAAATTTTGGGGAATGAAACCTCTTCCCGAAAAAGCAGAAACTCATTTATAAGGAAAAATACAAATGGATAAAGACTACTACATACTGTCCATATGGGGATTAGTTTCTCCTGAGTTAGTCGGACCATTTGACAATCCCAAAGACAGAGACAAAGAGGCTCAAAAGCTATATCTGGAGAACAGAGGGGAGAGTGGATATTACAAATTGACAGTTCCAAAAGGTGCAGGAATTGAGATCGATTGTTTTTCAGATGATTTTCTTGAGCAGGAATAATTTTCCAGAGAAATGATTTTTCACAACATAAGGTGAAAGAAAAAATATTAATCGGAGATGTGACCATGACGACCTTTGAAATTCATTTTGTCTGGCAGGGAAAAGCCTACCAAGAACAGATAACAACCACGAACACATATCGAGCCAAGCAACTTATAAAGGGTCGATACCCTGGTTGTAAGATTACGTTGGTTAAGAAAGCATAGGTGGGAAATCCATATGCAACTCATGACAAAGGAACTCAGAAAACAGCTACCTCCCATAGGAGCACAGTCCGAATCAGAAGACCCAACTGTCTATGTCAAATTCTTCTGCCCCTGGAATCATTGGACATGGTTTGCATACGAGTTCGATGGGGAAGATATTTTCTTTGGTTTTGTAAAGGGTGATTTTGATGAATTTGGAACTTTCTCCTTGTCAGAAATGGAAAGTGTAAGTGGTCCTATCGGGTTGGGGATAGAAAGGGATATTCATTTTACCCCGAAAAAATTGAGTCAGTGCAAGTAGGTGATGATGGAACTGATGAAGAAACAAGAACAAAGACAAATAGTAGATCTGGATGAATTCGATTCTGAGATCAGCCTCTTTCAGTTGATCCCCTGCGGTATTGGCAGAAGGTTAAAGTTTCTCCGTCATATGGTAGATTCGATACTCAACAATAGTCATTCACGTAAGGGCTTCAAACCTATCAGCTTGCTCATCACCGGCACCCAGGGCAAACGCACCCATGGGAGATGCTTTCTGAGGGCATTAGGTATTGAGCAGATATGTGAAATGCCTTCTTCATTGGTCTATCCGGCACCCGCAATACAGGATTTCTTTGACGAACCTACCCCTTCAAAGGGCTATTTGATCTCAGATGTGAAATCGATGCATTATCTGGTTCAAGTCAATATCTATGACATCATAAAGAAGGGAGAGTACTCACTGCCCAACTATATGAGACATGGTAATCCGACCCAGCCTGTTCCCAGCCATATTGTCCTTACAGCCAAGGACAAAGAAGATATGCCTGAGGCAATTGCTGATGCTGTCACTCATTCCTTTGAAATGGAGGACTACACGGACCTCCAACTGGAACTGGCGGCTTTGCAAAGGCTGAAATACGCAGGTATCGATTATGACGGAGAAGAACTGCTGACTAATATTGTAAAGATTGGAGAACGAAATCTTCACAGTATGGTCAAACTGATGGAAACAGCTATTACTCTGATGCTGTCTGAAAGTAGGACGACTTTGAATTTGAAAGATGTCGAAAATGCTATTGCACACGTTCACTAATTTCGGGAAAGGAAACAATGATTATCATAGCAATAACAAAAAATACGA
>SDBS01003355.1_pt1 | contig 15710 bp, 10 predicted proteins | sample 2277091 | NCBI WGS metagenome assembly SDBS01 (sample SAMN10404972, study PRJNA504765) | marine sediment metagenome | isolation source: marine sediment core GS10_PC15, 163 cmbsf | place: Arctic Ocean: Southern Knipovich Ridge | collected 2010 | reverse complement strand
GTTTTTGCGGTTTCATAGACTGCCATCACGTCGTTTCCGTCAACAGTAACACCCGGCATATTGTAACCCGCAGCCCTGATGGAGAGATCTTCAACGCAATCTGATAATTTCCTGGGAACTGAAATCGCGTACTGGTTATTTTCAATGATAAAAACAACAGGAGCTTTCAGGACCGCGGCGAAATTCAATCCTTCATGAAACGCGCCGGTATTCGCGGCTCCGTCACCAAAAAAACATACAGTAACTTTCTCCGACTTCTGGTACTTTATTGAAAACCCCACTCCCGCCGCAATACAAATGCCCCCGCCTACGATACCGTTTGTTCCGAGCACACCGATTTTAACATTAGCAAAATGCATTGAGCCGCCTTTACCCCCGCAGTACCCTGTTTTCTTTCCGTAAAGCTCCGCCATCATATATTTATACTCACCGCCCTTTGCAAGAACATGACCGTGACCGCGGTGACTGCTCAACAGGTAGTCACTTTTTAGCAAATTCAGACAAACACCGACAGGCACTGCTTCCTGCCCTGTGGATAGATGCATCGACCCCGGTATGTATCCCGCGTGATACAATTCCTGGATCTTTTCTTCAAAGGAGCGTATTTTGAGCATCTCTTTAAGCATCCTGATCTTTGTTTCTTTATCGATCTGCATGGTAGTCGTCCTTGCCGCTGATCAGCAATCGAAGGTATTGTATTTTCATATAAATCACCTGAATCACCCCTAATAGATCTTTTTTTTATTCGATCGCTTTCTGAATCGCATTGAACCGTTTAATCATAATAGCACGAACACTTTTCGTGTTCTTGTTTTTTATGCAGTTATAAATATCTTCATGAAATCGAATATCCTTTTCAGAATCTCCCGGCTTTGTCAACGGACCATCGATTATACTGTCCCAGAGTCTCTCCCGCAGTAAGTCCATTATGTATTTCATTATATTAAACAGAACGGCATTGCCCGCGGCCTGCGCGATTCTCAGATGAAAGAGCGCGTCTGTGTCCACACTGTAGCTTTTACCGTCTTTCATTTCAGACTTCATTTTTTCCAGTATCTCGCCGATTTCATTAACATCTTCCTGATTCGAATTTTTTACCGCCAGTATCACTATTTCGGGCTCAACTATCTTCCTCACTTCGATAATCTCAAAAGGGCTTTCTTCCTCAGTGGATATATATTTAATCTTGCTTATTGAGATTTGATCAATATTATCGGCCTTTACAAAAGTACCCGAGCCAACTTTACTCTCCAGTATCCCAACTATTTCCAGCACGCAGTACGCTTCCCTGACTGACGGCCTGCTTACCTTTAGTTTTGTTGCCATTATTCGCTCCGGAGGCAGCTTGTCGCCAGTCTTGAAGGCACCATCCCTTATGAGGTCAAGTATCTGATCAATTACTAATACATACCTTTTTTTTGTTTCGATTGGTTTTATATCAAAATCGATTTTTCTCCCCCTGTTAAATAATATCCCGGTTTAAAAATGAATGTTTTATAAAGTGAGATAACGATTATTTATTTCCCGGAAAGTGAATCCAAGACCTCGAGAAAACGGTTGATTTCAGCTTCCGTGTTGTAATGTTCAATACTGACCCTTAAAAGACCGCCGATTTTTACTACATCCAGATATTCCACAAGCTCCAGAGCCCCCAGTCCATCCTCTCCGTTCCATACATAAATATCTTCACCACTCATTTTCCTGCAAATATCAGCGGAGGTCAGACCGTCCATTGTGAATGAAAATGTGGGGCACCTTTCATCAAACCTCTCAATATCGGTTATACCGTATACATTTACTCCCTTAATGTCTTTCAGGCCTTTAAATAGCAGCTTTGATAACCCTAGCTCATATTCAGCAACCGCCGCCATTCCTGTCTTGAGGTCAAGTCTCTTTCCTTTAAAAGCTGAGAGCGTATTTTTAAACTTTTGTCCGTAATCCACACCTATCCCGGCAATATAGTCAACAGCCGCCCGCGCGCCGGCAAATCCTTCCATGTTTGGTGTCCCCAGGTTATACTTTTGAGGAACTTTATCATCCACAGGCCACGGTCTATACGGATTAATCCTGGCCAGGTGTTCTTTCTTGCCCCATAAAAAACCGACATGAGGGCCGAAGCATTTATACGCGGAATAAACGAGAAAATCACACTCAAGTTTCATTACATCAATGGGAAAGTGAGGCGCGTAATGAACCGCGTCCGCGAAAACCAGCGCCCCGGCATTATGCGCCAGGGCTGCTAACCTTTTAACATCATTGATGTTCCCTACAGCATTTGAGGCAAGGCCGACGGCAACAAGCTTTGTTTTATCGTTAATAACCTGAGAAGCCATCTGATAATCTAGAGAACAGTCATCTGTATTAACCTCAATATATCTAATAACCGCTCCCCTGTCCTTCAGGGTTTTCCACGCGTCCATATTTGCGCCGTGGTCCAGTCTGGTGATAACAACCTCGTCACCGGGCTTCAAATCCCTGGACAGGGCCCAGGCCAGATTAAAGGTAAGCGTTGTCATGTTCGGACCCAGTATTATCTCTTTCCAGGTAGCGGCATTGATGAAATCAGCCACATCTTTTCTGATATTAATCAGCATCTCATCTGTGGCCATACTCGTTTTATAATATCCACCATAATTAGCGTTAGTATTGATAAAATAATCGAGCATTGCGTCGATAACCATTTGCGGCACCTGGGTTCCACCGGCACCGTCCAGAAATATACGGGCCCTGCCGTTATCAACTTTCTGAAGAGCTGGAAATTGTTTTCTTAATGGCTTGAGGTCAATAGTACTCATTTGTTCCCCTTGGATTTTATCAAAATCAAATTGGTAAGATATCTTTACCTTCTTGAATAGGATAGAACAATCCAAATTTTTTGTCAATAAAAATATTTTACGTATTACATGGATTTTTCATATCGAATGAACAGATCCCGAAACAGCGCGGGAATTAGCTTCATTTTCTCAGGGGTTTCAACATACGCGATTCTCATCTGGGTTTTTCCCGGATTCTCCTCTCCCTCTGAAACACTGTAAAATCCAGCCATCGGGGTCACGAGCAATGTGGTCTTTTCTCCATCAATATCGACTTTACCATCTCTCGCACAGTACATAACGAAATCCTGCGCGTCAAAGCCGGGCCCTGTTATGTTTCTGACATCAATAACCGAATAGATTGAAGCGTCCGGCCGTGAGACAATGATTCCGGGCAGCTTCATTTTTAACTCTTCGTATAATTCTGCCATTATCGGTTTGTAATATTCTCTCTGCTTTTTATACCAGTTATTCAGGCTGGAACGGCTCTCATGGGCCAGGGCACCGAATATATACTGTCCAATGGCGTTTACACAGAGATTCGCCGTGTTTTCTGCCACTGATTTCTCATGAAATTCTTTATTGTCTGTAACAAGGGCACCGATTCTCAACCCGCAGGCGTTCCAAACTTTTGACGCCGTCTCTATGCTGATTCTTCTACCCTCGATACCCGGGGCCTCCACGTCTGTCAACCCCCAGATACTGGTACGCTCCAACCCCGTGTAATTCAGCTCCCTGTAGGCCTCATCGCTTATCATCCACATGTTGTACTGCACACACAGCCGGCCCAGCAGAATCATTGAATCCTGACTATAAAGCTGTCCGGTGGGATTATCGTAAGGAATTACCACGAGAGCGCCGGGTCTGTACTTCTCAACCGTCTTCTCAATCTTTTTAATGTCAGGTAACGTAAACTGTCCGTCCTCCCCCAGATGCCTGCTTACCGAAACAGTCATTCTGTCCAGACGGCCCGCCATTGCATTGTAATTTGTATAAGCAGGATCAATCAGCAGCAGCGGCTTTTCCGGACTCCCGGCAGGCCCGCAGGCCCCGAGGATAACAAGCTCTATTGCCTGGCTGCCGCCGTCCGTAACCTGTAAATACAACCCCTCCGTGTTAAATCCGCTTGATTCAATAATATTCAGAAAAGCCTTTCTCGTTTCCTCCCGGCCCGCAGTTGTCGTGTATTTTACAACCCCACCGGCAAAAGGGCCGTCTTCAGCACCAAGGTTAAACATACGTTTTTTTAACGCGGGATGTACAGGCAGGGACACATTCCCTATCGCAACGTTGATATTATTTACCCTGTCTGTCCTTTTCAGGAATTCAATCTGTGCAAGCCTGATTGCCGATGGATTCCTTTTTTTAAAATGCTCTGACAGCTCCGCTTTTTTCACTTTTCCTCCTTCTATAAATAAATTTTTATTCTTCAGTTACAATTGCCCTGGCAGGACAACCCAATGCAACTTTTAGAATCTTTAAAGGCATGACAGTTAATTTAACATTAAACTTTTGGATCTTTTCTAAATTTATACAGGCAGTTACTGTTAGAATATTTTCATTAAAATATCTTTCAAAAGCATTTTCAGGATTTACATCACTTTCCGCTGCCGGAGTATCAAAGACCACAATAAAAGGTTTTTTATCTATCAAATAATCCATTGCTTCTTTTTTCAAAAAGGGACATTTTTTTAAATAATCCTTTTTTTTCCAATTTTTACCATATCCCGTGCTCATTATGATACCCGATCCTTCAGGTATATCACCTTTTTCCGCTTTTTTCATATCATCCATAAAAATACAGGGCCTGTCATCAATTATCCTTAGACCTTCATAGGGCATCTGTAAAACATAAGAGTCTACCATAAATAATTTTTCAATCGGAACATCGTTCGCCGTGTAACCTTTAATATCCCCGGGAGTTTCAAAATAAGTTCCGGTAAATGCAATCATATTCTCAAGTGAATCTAATTCGTATTCCACACCTGCATATTTCATTTTTACTTTACCCAATTTGAACGGTTTAATTTCCCCGCCATAATCCCACATACCTTCATAAATTGGACCTGAAATATCGATTGTTCTCATAATTCCCCCTTATTTTTGTTGACAGCCATTATATGTAACAATAAATAACTTACCATAAAAGTATACTTTTTGTCAATGGTAAAATAACTTGACCTTTTATTATTTTTGTTTTAAAATCATCTACTCTAATATGTTTAAGGAGAAAAGATGTCATGGCTGACTATATTGAATCTATTAGTGAAGCGGTATTAAAATACGACGTAGAACTGGTCAAGAAACTGGTCCCGGAGGCTGTTGAAAGCGGAGTGGATCCTATACTCATCATGAATGAGGGTCTTTCAAATGCAATAATCAAAATTGGCGATAAATTCGGAAGGGAAGAGATCTTTTTGGTTGAGCTGATGATCGCGGCCGAAGCCTGTATGGGCGGGGTCGATATAGTGAAAAAGATCATACTGGAGAAAAAGGTGGACATCGGAAAACCAAAAGGAGTGATCGTTATCGGAACAGTCGAGGGTGATATACACAATATCGGAAAGGATATTGTTAAGACCCTGCTGGAAGCCGCGGGGTTTGAGGTTCATGATATTGGTGTCGATCAGCCGGCTCAGAATTTTGTAAACAAGGCAATTGAAGTAAACGCCAAAATTGTAGCTTCATCCGCCCTCCTGACAACCACAAGTCCAAACCAGAAGGCAATAGAAGTTGAATTAAAAGAAGCGGGAATCAGGGATAAAGTAAAAACGATAATCGGAGGTGCGGCCACAAGCTCCGACTGGAGCAGGGAAATAGGTTCCGACTATTACGCATCTACCGCCACGGACGGGGTGAAAATTATAATAAATTTTTTCCAGGATGCCGGTAAATAAACGCTGTAATGTCGACAGCAAAAAATCTTGAAGGAGTTTAAAATGAAAGCAAAACTGGAGGTCCTTTCTAAAGATGAGCTTGATACAATTTATCAGACAGCCCTTAAAATACTGGAAAAAATCGGAGTAAGTATTGAAGATGAGGAAATAATTGAACTATTGGAGAAAAACGGCTGTAAAGCGGGCTCCAATAAAATCGTCTATTTTCCTGAAAAGGTTATAGACCGGTGCCTTAAATCCACACCAAACAGGAAGGGTGAAACTACCCTTTGCGGTAGGGACCCTTTAAAAGACGTGGTGATGGGAGATGACCAGAAGTATCCCTATGTTATATCCCATGTGCTGATGAATTACTTTGAAGGTCTGACAAATACATACAGGACCATCACAAAAGAAGATATCAGGAAATTCGTTACTATCTCAGACTACCTCGATACAATTGACGGTATCTGGATGTGCACATTAATGCCGGACTTTAAAGAGATGTATACATACTGCGAGTACGAGCTTGCGGTCCGCAGCACAACAAAACCTGTGTGTGTTTCGAGCTTTGAGCCATCAGCCATACCTCCGGTGTATGACCTTGCGGCAGCGCTCGCGGGCGGAGAAGAAGAATTAAAAAAAAGGCCTTTAACCGTCGCGTTTTGTGAAATTTCACCGCTCACCTGGAATAAATATGGATGTGCTATGCTTAAAGCCACCGCCAGGTGGGGTATACAGCCCGTTATTACTGTTGAAACCCCAATGGGGGATACAGGCCCCGCAACCTTTGCCGGAAATATCGCGCAGAAGATTGCCGAGCTTCTAAGCGGTCTCGTTATAGTCCAGCTTTTAAAGGAAGGCCTGCCGGTTTTCTTTGTTGTTCCTCTCGAAGTCTTTGATATGAGAACCGCTCAGATCTGTCTCGCTAGCCGTGGTGATTATGTCTGGGCCTGTGCCGTGGGCCAGCTGGAAGATTATCTTGGAATACCTATTATTTCGCCGATATCTCCGGATTCGAAGCTCCTCGACATGCAGGAGGCTTATGAGCTGAGTTTTTCACTGATCCCGCGTATACTTGGCGGAAATAAGGCCACTGTGATTCATGGACTGGACCAGACTCACGCGATCAACAATGAGCTTTTACTGCTGATGGATGAAATGATGATCTCTGTCAGGCGCATGCTGGAGGGTATTGATGTAAACGAAGAAACCCTGGCTTTTAATGTGCTCGAAGAGGTTGCGGGAAAGATCGAAAATGACAGGCGCTCGGGACATTTTCTTAACCAGAGGCACACTCTTAACTGGTATGTCAGGGAACACCGCCCGAGAAGGGATGCGGTTATCGACAAATACCGCAGGGAGAAGTGGATAGAAAACGGCTCAAAATCTTTTGTTGAGCGCGCTCATGAAAAAATCCTGGAAATTCTCAAAAACCATAAACCTGAACCGCTTTCAAAGGAAATTGAGTCAACAATAAACGCAATACATAAAAAATATAATATCCCTGATTTATGAATCAATCTTCAGAAAAACTTGTTTACTGATGAAAGCTCATTACCGGAAGATCAATACGCGATTGATAAGTGCAGTTACGGTAAAATCGAACGGTTGGAGGCTCATCGGGATTAAGGGCGAAATGGTCTTTGTCCGCTCCTGCAAACGCAATCCTTATCGAATGACCTTTTTTGAAAAGGTAAGATGTCGGATACATGTCGAATACCAGCTCAGCTACCTTGCCTGATTGCAGCGGCAGCCCATCCTTACGCTTAAAGGTATGATAAGGAGTGATCATGGTGTAAGGCGGTGCTTCATCACTGAGCTTGCGATGCAATGCTCGCAGCATTCCCTCTGTGACATAAGTAACCTTTCCGGTAGGACTGATGTCTTCGAGATAGGCGAAAAAGTTGCCATCCTCGGCAGAAGAGCTGACGTAAAGCGTGACTATTGGATGGCCGGTGACTTCCGTATCCTCATCAAGAGGCGCGGTGGTATAGCAGAGCAGTTTCTCATCTTCCTCGCTGCGATCTGGATAAAAAATCGGTGCATGGCTGAGGTTAACCAGGGAATTCCAACGAGAATTACTGCCCGTTCCAGCGGTATAGTCAACTTTGTAACTATCGAATCCTGCCGGGGAAGATGGAGCACTTGAAACGAGGATATTATCTTCTGTTAAATAGTAAGTAACTGTTTCCGTACCCGGCGGCGGCCAGGTATCGGCGGATTTCCATTTTTGCTCACCCATGGTGAAGTAATGTACCGGCTTTTCGTTATAAATTCCTGTATCCATTCCCTTAAGGTGGTAATCGAAAAAACGCAATGACTCAGCGTCGCTGTTAAAAAACGGTCTGTCTCTTAGGGAAAACGGGCTGATGTTGTTCCAGCCGCCGTGGTCCCAGGGCCCGATTGTAATCTTTTTGTAAGGATCATCCAGATTAAGGAAAAAATTAATTTCTGAAAGCACAAAAGAAGTGTCGAACCAGCCGGTGTACAGATATATTGCTGCGCCAGAACTTTTAATTTCCTCCAGGCGGGCGTGCGGGCTGACATCGTTGATTGTAACACCGGGAAGTTCCGGAGATTCATCATCGCGGTAAGTTATACCAAACAAAAGGTTAGAGACATATTCATTATTAGCATGTTCAGCAACTGCAGCCCTTAGCATAGATAAGTTGTGATCTGCATCAACTGGTCTGATCCCTCTTACAGCAATTAACGCCTTTAATCCCGCGAACTCCTCAACAGCGTTTGCATCCAGTGCCCTGCACAGACTATCCCAGCTTTCGATCCCCCACTGGAAGTAAATACCGCCGGGGAATATTAAGTCTGAATAAACATCAAACATGGTATAGCGCGGCATAATCGCTATTACCGCCGGATGATTGTTTGTTAGTAAAAAAATGGCACTCCCACCGCCATATGAATTGCCCCAGGCGCCTATTTTGCCATTGGACCATGGCTGGCTGATGATCCAGTCGGCTATTTCAGCGCCATCTATAATCTCTTCCCGGGAATAAGAAAATGAGCGAGTTCCAAAAGAAGCCCCGGACCCACGTGCTTCAACGTACACCCACGCATAACCATACGTGACAAAATACTCAATTGTGTTGTCGTATCTCCCTCCAAGAAACAGGCTGAATGGCCAGCGGTACTCTAAGCCCCTGACATAACGGCTCTGTGTCAAGATTGCCGGAATCTTCTCGCCTTCCGCAAGTCCTTCCGGTAGGTACAGGTCGATAGCAATTTTAACGCCGTCACGCATAATTAAATATTCCGAAGTGCGCTCCATGCCTTTATACGATGGAGATTGTCCTGCACTTCCAGCTTCTGGCTTGCTCCACCATGCTGTATCCGAACGATATATCCCGAGACTGACACAACTGGTTTCGATAAAGGAGGCAATAGATATAATAACGAATAATAAAAGTATGTTTAAATTCGGCGGTCGTTTACCTTTACAACCGAACATTATATGGTTCCTGGTAAATAAAGGTTTCAATACGTCTGGTGCATCCCGTCCCCTCCCCCTTCTCACAAAAGAACTTGAATATAGAGCACGGGAGGGGCAAGCACCTCGTATCTACTTCAGAAATGACAAATCCCTGTTTGCTGATATCTCAAAAATAATCTTCTCGATTATCAATGAATACATCGTTGAATCTGCCTGATTAGTACTAAAGATGCGCCGGGAATCTCAAGGACATCAGCAAGTCGTAAGGTCATCAGTGAAAACAGTTGTATCTGTACCTCGACACAGTACGTTTAAAATCAGTAAATCACGTCTATATGTACAGATAAATAGTATGCTATATTTTCATAAAGATCAGCTTTTTTCTGGAAAAAGAGTAAACTCATAGTAAAAAATTGATCTTCGAACCCTCAAGTAACCTCTTTCCTGATAAAAAATTAGCTCATACAAAGCCCAACTTGCAACTCAATCTTTATTGGAAAATTACAGTTCTATGCAGGTGTGAGTTGGCCTTGAAATCAACCTGGAAATATCTTATATTAATTCAGTATGCTTGGAAAGAATACAACTAATACAATTGAGGCTGTCCCTTAACATATACAATGGCTATTCAGACATAATAGATGGTGATAGGGGCCTGTGTAATATAAAGCATTATATGAACAATCTATTTTATGGGACGGCCTAATTAGAGGTTGTTGGACAACCTAAATTATTAAGAGGAGTAAAAATGCTTGTCCCCAACACAAAAGAAAATCTTGAAAAGTGCGCATGTAAAGACTGTCCGACTTACAACAGTTGTATGAAAGACAACTCTGAAGGTCTGTTCTGCGCAAACGGAAAAACGGAGTGTACGATTGAGAAAGAGGAGTGCAATTGTAATACCTGTCCTATCGATAGAGAATACCATCTGACTGACCGCCTGGACCTGATGGAGAAAATGATCTTAAAATTGAACTTATTTTATTGTGAAAGAGGGCCCGCAGGCACGAAGTAGTGACATTCGATTTAATTTGAAACCTGCTGTTGCACTAATCTGCAGGCTGGCTGAAAAAAGTAAATAAAATCCAATAATCTTTTGAAAATGTGATACTCTGTTACGGAGGACTTAACACATGTTAAAGATTCCTCTTAAAAATCCAAAACCGGATTTCGATCATCTGGTGAAAGTGCTGAAGGGAGATGTAATTCCTGAAAGTGTATTGATGGTCGAGCTCCTTATTGACGAGGAGGTAAAAAAATACATCGTTGAGAATTATTTTAATGAAAAAAATATCCCGCCTCCCAGTGCGCAGAGATTTGGAAGCAGCGTAGATAGCGCGGCTGATAGAGAATCAGAGGATTATAAAGCCACTTACAGGAATTATCATGAGCACCTCATTGATTTTTACCATAAAATGGGGTACCACCTTTTACCTGACCTTGAGTTCTACCTCAATTTTTCATCATTAAATACAGTGTCCAGGGTTGGAAAAGATACCGCCATTCTCTCACGGGGAGAAAGGTACTGGGCACAGGAGAGTACCGGGATGATAGCCTCCTGGAAGGATTATGAAAATTTCCCCTGGAATGAGGCTGAAAATATGCTGTCAGGGTATGGAGAACATCTTGAATCTTTAAGCAGAATTTTACCGGATGGAATGAAAATCGCTTCCATGGCAGCCATGTTCGAACCGATTATGGAATGGCTGCTGGGATATGAAGGTTTATTTTACGCTGCCCATGACCAGCCGGACCTGGTTGAGGCGGTATTCGATCGGATGGGTCAACTAATTTATGATTCGTACATAATAGCGGCTTCTGTTGAAGGGGTTGGTGTAATATGGCACGGAGATGATTTAGGTTATAAAACAGCCACCCTGCTTTCTCCCGATCATTTGAGGAGATGGCTTTTTCCATGGTTTAAAAAGTTCGGAGAAATAGCACATAGTAACAATAAGCCTTTCTGGTATCACTCCTGCGGCAATAAAGATGAAATCATGGATGATTTAATCGACGATATTAAGATCGATGCCCTTCATTCCTTTGAAGACTCCTGCTGTTCAGTAATTGATTATAAAAAAAGGTATGGAGACAGGATCGGATTGATCGGAGGTGTGGACATTGATAAATTGACCAGACTGGAAGAGGGCCCTTTACGGACCTACATCAGAAATATACTTGACAGCTGTATGCCGGGAGGAAGATATATTTTCGGTTCCGGCAATTCCATCTGTAATTTTATTCCGGTGGCGAATTATTTTATTATGCTTGAGGAAGGATATAATTGAGGTTGTTTCACAACCTCTTATTAGGCTGTCCCATACATACAGATTGTACATATGTTAAGGGACAGCCTGAATTGGACGTGAAAAATATTACAAGGAGCTGAAACTTGAAAATTATTAGATATTCAAAAAACGGGTCAAAATCGTACGGGCTGCTCAGAGGAGAAGAGATTACACCCATAACGGGTAATATATTTTCTGATTTCAGAGAAACAGAGGAATCATTTTTACTGAAAGACGTCAGGCTTCTGCCTCCTGTGGACCCACCCAATATAATCGCGATAGGGCTCAACTATAAGTCCCACGCAATAGAGGCAAAAATGGACTTTCCCTCCGCACCCGTGATTTTTATTAAAACAACAAATACTGTAATTGGTCCGAAAGATAAAATTATCCTTCCGGAAATGGCACCCGATGAAGTGGATTATGAAGCCGAACTTGCGATTGTAATGGGAAAAACCGCGAAAGATGTGAAAGAAGAGGACGCCCTAAATTATATACTCGGTTATACCTGCTCGCAGGATATTTCCGCCAGGGACTGCCAGCTGAGAAAAGATATTCAATGGTCCCGCGGAAAATCTTATGACACATTCTGTCCGGTCGGCCCCTGTATACAGACTGAAATGGATCCTGATAACGCCCGCATAAGTCTTAAACTTAACCGTAAAGTAATGCAGGACTCAACCACTGCTGATATGATCTTTTCATGCCGCCGGCTTGTGAGCTACATATCGCACTGTATGACTCTGTACCCGGGAACATTGATATTGACAGGGACACCCTCGGGGGTGGGATTCACGAGAAAGCCGCCTGTTTTTCTGCGTGACGGGGATATTACTGAAGTAGAAATTGAAAATATCGGTATTTTAAGAAACAGTACTGCCTCCGCTTAAAACATTATCATGGATTCCCATGATTGCCGGTCACACCGTGGGATTGAACACTATGATAACTTCTCCCATCAATGTTGAAAATATAAGTTCATGAAATATACGTACTATCTCACGCCTCTTGATAATTTTTTTTAGTCGTTATCTGCATTTATACAATAAACCCGATCAGGTTTCAAACCATCATAATCAGGATCTAAACTGACAACAGTGTCAAATCTGATTTGATAAGGCTGATTTCCATCAGCAATACCATCATCTACGCCTGTAACTGTAACTGTTTGAGGAGCATCCCAGTTTGATGGTGTAAAAACCAGGGTGGCCGGGCTTGGAGATCCTTCAGCAGTCTTATTGCTGGATAGAGTGAGTGTAACATCCGCAGCAGGCGATTTGGTCAACACAATAGTAAAAGTGTCCTGCCCTGAAGACTCGTTTGTGGATAAAGTATTAATAGTATTGTTAAAGGTGTCGGGATGTATTATGTATCCCGCAGTTTCATTATCGTTATTCTGCATATAGACGTCTGCAATGGTCAGGTTGTCATAATCAGGATCTGTACTTGAAGAAACAGCAGTTATCATATAACCTTGATGTCCATCAGCAATAACATCATCTACACCTGTAACGGTTACTGTCTGAGCGATATTCCAGTTAGCAGTAGTAAAGGTCAGGCTGAATGGGCTTACAGTCCCTTCCAAAGTATCATTGCTGGTTAAATCAATAACAACATCATCTGTTGGAGGAGAATTTAATGTTATTGTATAAGTAATCTCCCCACCGCTTTCTGTAGTAATTAATGGACTTTTAGAAAGGCCTATTGGATCAAATGTAACACCGGCCTGTTCATTGTCAGTATTTTTTAGAAATATATCCCCAGGAGTGATTGCATTATAATTAGTGTCTATACTTGATGCCGCACCTGTAATAACCGTGTAATCTGTATTTCCATCGGGGATATCATCGTCAAGGCCGGAAACAACTACTGTCTGCGGCGCATTCCAGTTGTAAATTGTGAATGTAAGACTTGTTTTGTTTATGCTGGCTTCAGATATGTCGGAAACACTCAATGGAAGAGTGACATCTGCAGTTGGAGTTGAATTCAATACTATCGTAAATGCAGCTTCCATACCCCCTTCACTGGTGATTAAGCGATTTAGCCGGGACGTTGAAGGGGCTATTGTAAAGCCGGGAGTCTCATTATCATTATTTGTTGCAGTTACATCTATTGGATCCAGCCCATTGTAATCGGGATCAGTGCTTTCTGCCGGGTCCAGGACAACGCTATAGAGCTGGTTGCCGTCCTGAAGAGCATCATCTATACCAGTTATGGTTATTGTCTGTTGCGCGGACCAGTTAATCGGAGTAAAGGTTATACTGGATGGGCTGATTGTTCCTTCCGAAGTATCATTACTGTTTAAAGTAATCGTTACATCATCTGAAGGAACTGAGTTTAGTACAACAGTAAAGCTTGCCTCTGCACCTTCTTCTGTTGTGATTATACCGGCATCAGGTGTAACTGTAATACCAGCTGAGTCATTGTCAATATTTGTCAGGAAGACATTATCCGGATCTAAACCATTGTAACTTAGATCAGTGCTGCTTGCAGCATTTGTAATAATTATATAAGGTTGATTCCCATCTTGTATTGCATCATCAACGCCCGTTATAGTTATTGTTTTAGATGATGACCAATCCGTTGATGTAAATGTAACACTGGTTGGGTTAATTGTACCCTCTGAAGTATTGCTGCTGCTTAAATCAATAGTAACATCATCATCTGGTGGAGAATTCAATACTATTGAAAATGTAGCTTTATCTCCTCCTTCTGTGGTGCTGCTTGAGATTTCACCAACAGTAATACCTGAAGAATCATTATCTATATTCTTTAAAGACACATTTATTGAATCCAAACCATCATAATCTGTGTCATTGCTGACAGCCGGATCAGTAATAATGAAATATGGTTGATGGCCATCTAGAATAGCATCGTCCACGCCAGTTATAGTAACAGTCTGAGGCGCATTCCAATTAGCTGATGTAAACGTAACACTGCTTAAACCGATTGTACCTTCTGTTGTATCACTGCTGCTTAAATCAATCGTTACATTATCACCTGGTGGAGAATTCAATACTATTGAGAAGGTAGCTATTCCCCCGGCTTCTGATGTATCTCCGCTGACCTCATTTATTGTAATCCCGGGCATATCATCGTCAGAATTGGTAACTGATACATTGGCCGCATCTAATCCGCTGTAATTTATATCACTGCTGACAGCCGGATCAGTGATAATGAAAAATGGTTGATTTCCATCAACTAATATATCGTCAGCCCCGGTTACAGTAACAGTCCGTGGTGAACCCCAGTTAGCAGTGGTAAAGGTTACACTGGATGGTGAAACGGTACCTTCATCAGTGTCACTGCTGCTTAAATCAATTGTCACATCAGATACAGGTTGTGAGTTTAAAACAATAGTAAAAGTAGCCTGCCCTCCGGCTTCATTTGTATCTCCACTGATTGCACTTACGTTTATACCCACAGAATTATCATTATCTACGTTAATTAATGAAGGATCAGATGAGTTTATGCCATCATAGTTGGCATCAGAGCTGACAGCCGGATCAGTAATAATAGAATAGGGTTGATTCCCGTCAAGTACTGCATCATCAATACCGGTAACAGTAACGGTCTGCGGAGCATTCCAGTTGGTTGACGTAAATGTTAATGATGCCGGCGATACTGTTCCTTCACCGGTATCACTGCTGCTTAAATCAATAGTAACATCAAATATGGGCTCGGAGTTTAAAACAATAGTAAATGCAGCCTGCCCACCAGCCTCAGTTGTATCACCGCTGACAGCACTGACAGTAATTCCGGCACTGTCATTATCTGTATTTGTAACAGATACATCATCGGGATCCATACCATCATAGCTGACATCAGAGCTGACAGCCGGATCAGTAATAATAAAATAGGGCTGATTCCCGTCAAGTACTGCATCATCAACACCGGTAACAGTAACGGTCTGCGGAGCATTCCAGTTGGTTGACGTAAATGTTAATGATGCCGACGATACTGTTCCTTCACCGGTATCACTGCTGCTTAAATCAATAATAACATCAAATATGGGCTCGGAGTTTAAAACAATAGTAAATGCAGCCTGCCCACCAGCCTCAGTTGTATCGCCGCTGACAGCACCCACAGTAATTCCGGCACTGTCATTATCTGTATTTGTGACAGATACATTATTGGGATCCATTCCATCATAGTTAATGTCAATACTTGCAGCCGCAGAAGTTGTAATAGTATAAACCTGATTTCCATCCTGGATAAAATCGTCAACACCGGTAACAGTAACGGTCTGCGGAGCATTCCAGTTGGTTGACGTAAATGTTAA
>SDBS01003354.1_pt1 | contig 15711 bp, 12 predicted proteins | sample 2277091 | NCBI WGS metagenome assembly SDBS01 (sample SAMN10404972, study PRJNA504765) | marine sediment metagenome | isolation source: marine sediment core GS10_PC15, 163 cmbsf | place: Arctic Ocean: Southern Knipovich Ridge | collected 2010 | reverse complement strand
CGGTAGAGATAACCACCGCGATGAAATTGACGCTGGCCGCGTGGTTCGTGCCGGTGACACTGCTGACTGCCGGACTGATTGTATTCGTAGCCGGAAGGGCCCGTCGGCGCCGGCAGCAGGAGTCGCAGGCGGTGCCGGAAACATCCTGGTCACCCGCCGCGACGGGCGCCGCTGATGCGTCCGACGACGCAGCTCAGGACAAGTCCGACGACACCAGCGCCGGCAAGTGACCCACCTGGAATAGCCGAAGGGAGACAGAACGCCATGTCGACTTCAGCGGCAACTGAACGTGCCGCGGACTTCGTATCTTCCGTTCGGCTCCTTGTGACTGAGCGGGCTCGCAACAGCCTGCCCCCTGACGGTGTCGAGGCGAACGTGGCGATGTTCGCCGGCGGAAAAATGCTGCGCACGCGTTTGGCCGCGCGCCTGATTGCTGAGCAGGCAGCCGTCAGTGACGCCTCGGCGCTGGAAAAAGCATGTGCGGCCACGGAACTGGTCCACGCGGCGAGTTTGTGTCACGATGACGTTCTGGACAATGCCCTGGTTCGGCGAGGCAAGCCGGCGCTGTGGCGGGAACAGGGCGTCGCCGGTGCGCTTCTCATCGGCGACATGCTGTTGTGTGAAGCCGTGGAACTGGCCACGGAAGCCGGGCAACAGTATCTTCGCAGGTGCATCGAGAAAGTCACTGAGGTCGTCGAAGCCGAAGCAGAGCAGGAGTTGTTGCAGCGGGGCCGCGATCAGAACGAGGAAACGTACCTGCGGCTGGCCCGGGGAAAAACCGGCCCGCTGTTTGCTTTTGCCGCGGGAATCTGCGCCGGCACGGACGCGCTCTTTCGCGACGCTGTCGAGGAAGCGGGTTACTGCATTGGCACCGTATATCAGCTAGCCGATGACCTGCTGGATGTCGGCGGCAGCGAGAAAATCGCCGGCAAAACTCTTGGCACCGACTCGCTGCGGCGAAAGTACACTCTTGCCTGGGCGGACAGCGACGGCCGGCGCCTGACACAAGGGCACATCCGCCGTCTATGCAGCTTGGCGATGGAACATGTGGCGGACTATCCCGCCGCCGCGCGAGGCCTGACGCGGTTCATTCAGGACGACCTGCTGCCTGTTATGAACCGGGCAGTGGGGGGGGCGATGGACCTGTCGGTATAGAAAGCTCGTCGCTGGTCAGGAACTTTCTGTCGGCCCTTGGAATGTTGCTTGCGGTATGGTATCTTGCATCTCGCCTGTCACACCGGCGGGTATTGAGGAGCCCGGATATGTCCTACATTCTGATAGTTGAAGACGACGAGGACTTTGCAGCGACCACTGCGAAGGTCCTGGAAACCGCGGGCCATGAGGTCCGGATTGAGTTGGACACGGACCGCGGCATGGCCAGCATGGAGGAGAGACGCCCCGATCTTGTGGTTCTGGACGTCATGTTTCCGGAAGACTCCGCCGCGGGCTTTGAGCTGGCCCGGACCATGCGCCACTCCAAGGATAAGCTCAGGGGCATTCCCGTGCTGATGCTGACGGCGGTGAATACCAAGTTCCCGTTGGGCTTCGGCACCGGCGACATTGACGACAACTGGCTGCCCGTATCGGACTTCCTGGAAAAGCCCGTGGACTTTGACGTGCTCAAGAACAAAGTTGACGCCTTGCTCCAGAAGGCGAATGCGGGGGACGATCAATCCGGTTAAGAGACGCCGGACTTGTCCCTCGGGGATGCACCTGGCGCATGCGTGCGAGGCGGGCTCGCCGTTCAATCCGCATTCCGCATTCCGCCTGTCGTGAGCTTGTCGAACGGCAATCCGCAACTTGTCCCTTTGGGATCCGCAACTTGTCCCTAGGGGATCAAATCACTGATTCTTCTTATCTCTGCGGTCTCCCCCAGGCCCCTAGGCCCCTGGGGGGGACAGGTCTGTGGCGAAAGCTGTACCCGTTCAATCGAAAACTCGGCAACTTGTCCCCCCCTTGGGGCCTAGGGGCTTTGGGATCGGAAATCGTCAGCATTTGACCGATAGAGCAAGACAGACGTGCCCGATGGTGCGCCTGTTGCCTGTGCTTGCATAGCCGGTTGCACCGGTACCGGGGTGGCACGGCTGGCTTGTCCAGCCGTGTTCGCCGTCCCCCCAGAGAGCGCCTACGATGAAAGTTCGTGACAACTCGCCAAAGACGTTGGCCTACAGCTCCCTCTTCGCGGCTGTTGCCTGTGCTTGCATAGCCGGTTGCACCGAGGCTCGCATGGGCCAGGCAAGGGTCGCAATCTTCTATCCTCCCCCGCCCGAGGCCCCGCGACTCCAGTTTCTTACAAGCTTCAGCGACCTGCGTGCCCAGCCGCCAAGCCAATCTCGCTTTGCCGAGTTCATCGTGGGCGAGGAGCGGGCCCAGCGGGCACAAATCCGCACCCCCTACGGCATCGCAGCCAGAGACGGCAAGGTGTACATCTGTGACCTCGGCGCCGGCCGCGTCCACGTCGTCGATATCGCCGCCGAGAAGTGCACGCGGCTGGGCAACGCAAAGGTGTTGAAGTTGCCCGTCAACATCACTATCGACGCCGACGGCACCAGGTATGTCTGCGATACCAAGCTGGCCAAGGTAGCCGTCTTCGACGCCAACGATCGATTCGTCCGCCATCTCGGCGACCCGGGCAAATGCGTCCCGAGCGACCTTGCGATCTACGGCGGGGAGCTCTTCGTGACGGACATAGCCGCAGCCGAGGTCGAGGCCTGGTCCAAGGATGGCAAGTTCCTGCGGCACATCGCGCGTAGAGGGACGAAGCCGGGCCAACTGCGCCTGCCCACGAATCTGACCATCGGCCCCGGCGGGCGCATCTTCGTCACCGATACGATAGCCAGTGTCATCAATATCTACGACCGCGGGGGGCGATACATCGGCTCCGTCGGGGGGCCGGGAGACCGCCCGGGCTCCTTCGTGCGGCCCAAGGGTATTGCGATCGATCCTGAAGGGATCGTATTCGTAGCCGATGCACATTGGGAAGTCGTCCAGATCTTCTCGCCCGAGGGGCGGCTCCTGATGTTCTTCGGCGGCCGCAGCGACAAACCTGAGGGCATGGGAATGCCCGCCGGAATTGCAATCGACCGCACCAGCCTGCCAGCCTTCAGCCATCTTGTTGATGAGGACTTTGAGGCCGAGTATTTGCTGTTCGTCGCCAACGAGTTCGGCAAGAACAAGATCGGCGTTTACGCTTTCGGCAAATCAAAAACCGCCGACTACAGCCCCCCCAAGCGGCCTCCGACAACGCGCCCGACCGCAGCGTCTAACCGCTGACTTGTCCCCAGGCCCCGTGGGGGTCCCTAGGGGGGGAGGTCGTAGATCATAGGTCATAGGTCGTAGGAAATAGGGTGTTTGGCGGTGGCCTGGCATCTCCTCTTCCCTGCGGTTGGGAATTTGCTTGACACCCCCCGAAGAACCTGCGCAAATACTCTGAATCTCCTAATAAGGGGCCCTCATGCTTCAGTTCAAATGCACGGGTTGCGGATTCCTGTTGAAGCTCAAGGACGAGATGGCCGGGAAGAAGGGCAAATGCCCCGAGTGCGGGGTGATGTTGGCGATTCCTTCTCAGTCGGTTCCGCCTCAACAAGCAGCCCGCGACTACGCGCCGAACCCGGCCGCCGTACCGAGCGACCGGCTGACCGCTCTCAGCTCCGCCGGGTCGCAGCGCGCGGTCCAGCCCGTCACGCGGCTGATGGCCCAGTATCTGCTGGCCACCCGCCCTTGGGTGCTGTTCCTGTCCATCATGGGGTTCATCGGGTGCGGGCTGATGGTCCTGGCGGGCCTGGGCATGATGGTATTCGGCGGATTGGTCGGCAAGCAGCCCGCGGGGTTCCCGCTTCCGATGGGCGCCTTTGGCCTGATCTGTCTGGTGATGGCGGCCCTGTACGCGGCGCCGGCCTGGCTGCTTTTCAGCTATGCCAGTGCCATCAAGCGGTACCGCCACTCCGGGTCGAGCCGGGCCATGGAGGCCGCCCTGGCAAGCCAGAAATCGTTCTGGAAGTTCGTGGGCATCGTGACCATCGTCGTGCTGGCGATCTATCTCGTCGGCTTCCTGATCGTGATTGTCGCTGTCGTGGTCAAGGGGGTGCGCTGACGGGCAGACCCGGCAGCCCGGGCGCAGCGACCGTAGCAGACCAGGGGTTAGAGGTTAGCCCTGCCTGCCCAGCTGGCGCTAGCCAGGTAGGCGGGGGTTAGAGGTTAGAGGTTAGGGGTGCTCCCTACGACCTACGATCTACGACCTACGACCTTCTTGAGGGATTTAGAGCTTAGTATTTACGATTTGCCGCTCCCGATGTCGCGGGATATAATCTGGCATCTGACATCGGGAAGGCCAAGGGAACAGTGGGTTGCCGTCAATAAGTTGGGCCTGAGCGGGCTTGTCTCGGTGTAGTCCCCAGGCCCTATGGGCCCCCAGGCCTATGGCCCCTAGGGGGCGGGGGACGAAGGACGGGTCGTTTCCGTCATTGACAACTTGTCCCTGGGGGATCGTCAATCCGCAGTCGACAATGCTACTCTGCGAAGTGGCGAATCGCTTCGCTACGAAGCACGAATCGCAAACCTGTCCGCGGAAGCCTCGGCGGAGGCGGATCGGATCACCGGGTGCTTTGAGGCCACAACTTCCAGGCCCCTGGAAAACCAATTGCTCCCCCCCAAGGGGCGGGATACAATCAGGCAGCAGAAATGGGGATTCCTAAACCCCTAGGCCCCAAGGGGGGGCCAGAATGGACTTCAAAACATACCTGAGAGCCGTGCAGAAGGACCTTTCGAGCGGTGAGGCGACCGAACACACGTATCGCCCTGCCCTCAAAACCCTCGTGGAATCTGTTCAGCGGGGAGTCCGGGCGACCAACGAGCCCAAGCGCGTCAAATGTGGGGCACCCGACTTCATCGTCAGTCAGAAGGACGTTCCTATCGGCTGCATCGAATGCAAGGACATCGGCACTGACTTGGATAAGACCGAGAAGACCGACCAACTCCAACGCTATCTTGAAAGCCTAGACAACCTGATTCTCACTGACTATCTGGAGTTCCGCTACTACGTTGGCGGCCAGCAGCAAGTGCACGTCCTTCTTGCCCGGGTTGACGGCAAGGGAAAGATCAAGCCCATGCAGGGCGCGGACGCCCAATTGGAGCAGCTTTTCCACGCCTTCCTGTCGGCCCAGACGAAGACCATCGGAAGCCCCAAGGACTTAGCCGCGCGCATGGCCAACGTGGCCAAGCTGATCCGCCACGCGGTCGAAAGGGCATTTCAACTGGAAGGGCAGGCCGGGACCCTACACGGTGAGTACGAATCGTTCCGGCAAACCATCCTGCACGACATTACCGTTGACCAGTTTGCCGACATGTACGCCCAGACGGTCTGTTACGGGATGTTCTCTGCCCGCGTGAACGTGCCAGAACACAAGGTCGCTGACTTCACCCGCGAACATGCCGCCTATGACCTACCCGCCACCAACCCCTTCCTCCGCGAAGTGTTTGAGTACATCGCGGGAACAAAGCTGGACCCGAGCATTGTCTGGGCCGTGGACCTGCTGGCCGACATCCTCCGGCACAGTGATATGGGCGAAATCCTCAAGAACTTCGGCAAGGCCTCACGGAAGGAAGACCCGGTGGTTCACTTCTATGAGACGTTCCTTGCCGCCTATGACCCGGCCCTGCGCGAGTCGCGTGGGGTTTACTACACGCCTGAGCCGGTTGTCAGCTACATTGTCCGAAGCATCGACGCGATCCTGAAACGAGACTTCACCTGTCCGACCGGCCTTGCCGACAACAGCAAGATCACCGTTCGAGTAGCCGATCCGACAAAGAAGAGCCGGGCAAAGGACGGGAAAGTGCCGAGGGAGTTCCATCGCGTCCAGATTCTTGACCCCGCGACAGGCACGGGGACATTCCTGTATGAAACTGTGCGTCATGTCAAGGATGCTCTGGCTGCCAGTCGCGGCATCTGGGCCGGTGAGCGCGGATATGTTGCCCAACACTTGCTCCCGCGCCTTTACGGTTTTGAGCTGATGATGGCCCCATATGCTGTGGCGCATCTGAAACTGGGCTGGCTGCTGAGAGAAACCGGGTACAACTTTCCGAACAAGGAGCGCCTGCGCGTCTATCTAACAAACACCCTGGAGGAGGCCGAGATTGTGGCCGGGCCGCTTCTCGCCTTAGCTGCTCAGATTGCCCAGGAGGCCAATGCCGCCAGTAAGGTCAAGACCGAATGCCCGATCATGGTCATCATGGGCAACCCGCCATACTCGGGCCTCTCGGCCAACATGAACAAGTGGGTTGACGACCTTCTCAAGAAATCCCTTCCTCTCAAGGGCGGCGCACAAAGCTATTACGAAATTGACGGCAACCCCTTGGGCGAAAGGAAGGTTTGGCTCCAGGATGACTACGTCAAGTTCATCCGGTTTGCCCAGTACCGGATTGAATTGACAGGGTACGGCGTGCTGGGGTTCATCACGAACCACGGGTACTTGGACAACCCGACCTTCCGGGGGATGCGTCAAAGCCTGATGCAGACCTTCGATGAGATCCACATCCTGGACCTCCACGGTAGCAGCAAGAAGAAGGAAAAGGCCCCCGACGGTTCAAAGGATGAGAACGTTTTCGATATTCAACAGGGGGTGGCGATAGGCCTTTTCATCAAGCGCAAGAACGCCCGAGTGGTGAGGCCCGCCGAGGTCTTTCATTCTGAACTATGGGGTACACGGCAGGCCAAGTACGATTGGTTGTCCGCCCAGGACGTGCAAAGCGTCAACTGGACCCCCCTGACGCCAAACTCACCGCACTACTTCTTCGTCCCCAAGGATGAAACGCTGCGCGCGGAGTTCGAAGCCTGGCCACAGGTGACCGACATCTTCGCCCAAAACGCCGCCGGGATCATCACGGCAAGGGATAGATTCGTCATCGACTTTGATCAGAAATCGCTTCTGGCAAGGATGGCCGATTTCGCGAACACCAACGATTCCCGCGATGGGCTCTTAGAGAAGTTCGGTCTGAAGGAGAACTACGCTTGGCGAGTAGAGCAGGCGCAGGCCGATTTACGGAACGTCGTAGCCTCGACGCCAAAAGAACGTTTCGTGCAGACGATCCTGTACCGGCCATTCGATGCCCGCCATATCTTCTACCATCCTTCAGTTGTGTGGCGTACCCGCAATGTCCTGATGCCGACGATGCTCGCAGGTGGAAACCTAGGACTTATCACCACGCGGGCAACAAAGGACAAGTGGGATGTTCACGTCGCCGATTGCATTTGCGCGCACAAGACATGCTCTGCCTACGACGTGAACTACATCTTCCCGCTGTACCTGTATCCCGGCAAGGTTAAGAACTACGGTGCGGCGGGCGGCTGGCCGACAGGAAAGGACAGCCGTCGGCCGAACCTGAAGCCAGACTTTGTCGAGGAATTGGGCGCCAACTTGGATCTGAACTTCATCGCGGACGGGCCGGGCGACCTGAAGAAGACCTTCGGACCGGAAGACATCTTCCACTACGCCTACGCGGTCTTTCATACCCCGACCTACCGCAAACGATACGCGGAATTCCTGAAGACCGGGTTCGCCCGGCTGCCTTTGACGAGCGACAAGAAGCTGTTCGCCCGGCTACGCGGGCTTGGGGCTGAACTGGTTAGCCTGCACCTCTTGGAGCAAGTCCCGACACCGCAAGTGACGTATCCGCAGCCCGGAAACAGCATCGTGGAGCGTACAGGCAAGAAAGCGTACAAGCCGCCGACATCGCAGGCCCCCGGGCGAGTCTACATCAACGACGCACAGTATTTTGAGAACATTTCACCGGAAGTCTGGGAGTTTCACATCGGCGGGTATCAGGTCTGTGAGAAGTGGCTAAAGGATCGGAAGGGGCGCACGTTGAGCTATGATGACATCAACCACTACCGCAACATAGTAACCGCACTGAGCGAAACCATCCGCCTAATGGCCGAAATAGACAAGGCTATACCGAAGTGGCCGATTGAATGAGTTGGGGAGAGTCAACAATGACCCCAAAGGAAATTGAGTAAATACAAAGGAGTTGGATATGGCCGTGAATTCAAAATGTCCGAATCCCGCCTGCGATGCTGTGAGCAAGCTTGAAATAGTCGAAGCCTACGTAACGGGGTCGCAAGGCCGCGAGAGACTAGTACAGTGTTCCAGTTGCGGAACCGTCCTGGGTACGCTGCTGTCGCGGGAAGACCAAGGCACCCTCCAGGATCTCAAGAGACGCTTGGGCGATGTTGACGATGCTTTACAAAAGATTGCCGCCAGCATCGAAAAGTAGCCTTTCCCGTTCTGCCTCGAGCTAAGTATGGGGTCACCGGAACACCGGTAGCAGTGCCGCACAGAGGAGCCCGCGACAATGATAGTTGAACACGAGAGCAACCCCTTGAGCGTCAATGTTACTGGTGTCGCTGAAGCTGGGTTCCCGTCTCTGCAGGTCGAACTCCCAAGGATAACCGTGATCCTCGGAGCAAACGGTGTCGGAAAGTCTAACCTTTTGCGACACCTCTGCGCCATACCGGAAGTCTGGAGCCAAGTGGTCGAAATTACATATGTAGAGGGGGGAAGAGTTATGCCGCCCCCGAGCACACTTCGCTTGGATAGGAAAACAATTGACACGTACGGGAGCCTAAAACAAACTAAAGCCAGCCACAATGACCAACGGACCAAGCCTCTGAGCAACCGGATTCAGAGTGCCTTCTTCTGTTTGCAGCAAGAAGGCGAGGCAGTTACACGGAGTCATTCGGACGCCGTCGTGGAATGGTCGAACGCTGGGCAGCAGGGGGATTGTCCCCGACGTGACCACGAACCCCTTGAGCGGTTGTTCGACCTGTTCAACGAACTGTTTCCAGATGTGGTGATCTGTCTCGAACAAGAGTCCAAGGAGATCGTTTGTCGAAAGAGCGGAGCGGACTACGGCCCGGGGCAACTCTCTGATGGGGAGAAGCAGTGCCTCTGCCTGCTGGCCGACTTGGCCTTCCTCACGAATCGTCGATCCACGATCATCGTTGACGAGCCGGAACTCAACTTGCATCCGACGCTCGCAAACGAAGTCTGGACTCTAATTGAGGAGGAACGTCCGCTTGCTCGATTCCTCTACGCCACCCACAGCTTGTCCTTCGCGATGCGTTCCGCGGTCAACCAAGTGGTCGTCCTGTCGGCTGGCGGTGCCAGCGAGACGTATTCTGACTTGGCGGAGGTGCCGTCGCACGAACTCCGGCCGTTCCTTGGGGCAATTCCGGCCATCCTCTCGGCATCCAGGGCGCTAGCCGTCGAAGGCGAGGAGACCTCCTTCGACAGAATCTTCTACGGATGGGTTGTCGGGACGTCAGACTTCGCTACAGTGCCGTTGGGCGGATGTGATGAGGTTGTGGCGGCCTGTACTCATGTCGGCATATGGGACCGGGTAGCGTCCGGTGTGACCATTGGCGGCGTAGTGGACAGAGACTATCGGGCGGAGAGTCGAACTAAGGCGACGCCCAACGACACCATAGCTACTCTTCGGTTTCATGAGGCAGAGTCATACCTGTGCCTTCCTGAGGTCGTAGCGAGGATTGCTGAATCGGTGGGGACGGTTGATGATCCCCCGACTAAGGAAGACGTGCTCGGTATCATCGTCGAGTTCCTCGCTGATTCGGTTCTCCAGACGAGTGCGAGGAGAACTTTCGCACGCGCCGGGATGCATCTGGCCGTATCCGTAGATCGAAAGGCAATCGCGGCAGCCTCCGACGAGGAATCGATGATCACACTGATAAGGCAGGCCGCCAGCAAGGAACAGGAAAAGGCCGAGAACCTCGCGCCTGACAAAGTCGAGGGCATTTTCCAGGAGGAGCTTACCCTCTGTAGAGAGGCGCTCGCGTCACGGGACTCGAGACGCATACTACGTATCTTTCCCGGAAAGGAACTCCTCGGAAAGCTGGCGCCAATGATGGGATGCAGTTCACCGTCGGCAGTCGCCCGTGGGGCGAAAACGCATATTGATCTGACGGAGATCCCTGAGTTGACGGAACTGCGCTCTGCGCTGAGAGCCATTCTTTCACTTGACGAACCGTCCGGCGACACGATACATAACGTTTGACCCGGGCCAAAGAGGCCAGTAGCCAGTACCCGGTGAACGGCACAAAACCCCGGGGCCCCGCGCATCGGCTAGCCGGCAGAGCCGTCTGAACCGTTCGAACAGTCTGGACCCAGACCTATCGACCGTATTCGCCTATTGGGGTACCAGAGGACGACTCATTCATCTTTCTTTGGGCCAACTGTGGTTGAACGGGGGAAGTTCTTTGTGCCGCTTCACGTAAGCCGAGATTCGACGTTCTTCTTCCCGCTTGACCATGCGCGCAGGGTCGGGGACGGTCCAGATCCGAACCCCGATACTCCCCACAGCGGCAAGTCCCTCTGCGTCTGCCCGGTGGTAGTGGTTTCCCGCAGTGTGAACCTGAGCCCCCCGGACAATGGAACTCCAGAACTCCTTTATCCGCGTGAGCAACGACCTGCTGTACGTCGTCCCACTTCGGCCTATGTAGAGAGTACCCGTGTTGTCCTCTCCCAGTGCCCTGGGAAGGGCCTTCGGGGCCCGATCGTCCGAGATCAGGACCAGCTCATAAATGCCGAATTGCTGTTTAAGACAATCCCGATCTCCCGCGTGTTCCTGCCCGTTGAGCAATTCGCTCAGGACGAAAACTCTCCCGGACTTGTAGCTCCTCATAGATGGTCTCCTAATGACCGGCCCTTCAAGGCAAATGCTATGATCCATGCGAATACCAGAGAATGCAACCAGAAGATCCAAGGGAAAAACGGGCAAATTCGACTTTTCTGACGGTGGGGCTGCGCCCCAGGTCGTAGATCGTAGGTCATACGGAGAAGACCCATTTCCAAATCCTGCCTATCCCCAGGCCCCATGGGCCCCAAGGGGGGGAAGGGCAGGCAGGTGCTATTGTTGAACGACTTCCCCATGGGACAGGTCTGCGGTCTCAGGGGGGAAAAATGTGGGCGTTCAATCGTCATTTGGAAATTGAAAATTGAAAATCAATTCGCGCACCTCCCATCTGTATAAAGTGTGGTTTTTAGAAGTACTTTGGGGCCAAAAACCCGATTCTCACCGCCGAGATCGCGGAGACCGCCGAGATAAGAACGATTGACTCAAAGCGATAATCAGGAACACCTCAGCGATCCCTGCGTCCTCCCCTGGGGACAAGTCTGCGGTTAGAGTCCCCACGGGTTCAGCCGGCAACATTTGGGTGAAACGATCGGTTGCCGATTTGGGGCCGGAAAAAGGCAGAAAGCTATAAGTGCTGTTTCTATAAGCAGTTAGTCGCGGCATCCGCGTCGCAACCGGCCGGGAGGGTGTTGCGTATCGTTGCGTTAGTGTTGCCACCTGATTTGGGCCTCATTCCGGCTTCGTCCTTCGGACTTCCGTCTTCCGGCTTCGGCTCGCGCCTTCGCCGAGACAAGTCGCCAAGGCTTCCGGCTTCGCTGAAAGCTACGCCGAGACAAGTCGCCGAGACAAGTCGCCGAGACGAGCGATCACCTGCCAAACATTGCGGGGCTGGGTCAGAGATTATGACAGGTCAGGCACAGCCTGCTGCGATGGTTGTCCATTCGCAGAAGCTTGGGGCCCCTGGCTTCGCTGGGGTGCACGTTGTGGCACGAAGTGCATTGCATCTTCCCGTTCTCATCCAGCATGTCCTCGGCGATGGTTCCTCCCAGGCCTGAGGAGGCCGTTCTCGGGTCGTGCAACGTGCCATTGCGGACACGGGCCGCCAGGGAACTGCTGTACGTGAATGAGATCGGATGACTGCGGGCAAGGTCGTCAGGGCCGAAAATGGCCTTCCTGTTGCGAAGGCCGGGATAGCTGCCGTCGTGACAACCCAGGCAGAGCTTGCTCGTGCCGTCAGGCTGGCCGATATCCGTCCCCAGGCGGTCGAAGGAAGGGCTGCTGTAGACCTTGAACGTCGGCAGGCCATCCGCGGTGTGCCTGGTGCTCCACAGGGGGGCCGATTTGTCGGTGGCAGTCACTTTGCCGCGGTCGTCGGTCAAATGGCAGTCGCCGCAGGTGAGACGCTCGTGGCCGCCCAAGCCCTCGCCCGGAATGAGTGTCAAGACTAAAACTGGTGCCAGCAGCAGGAGAAACCTGGTCATAGCTGTCCTTTCCGCCCGCGGCACCCACTCAGAATTGGGCCGTCACGAACGGCTGTTCTTGCGGTGACCCCGCGAGACCAACCAATTCAGCTACCAGGAAAGTAGGATTCAAGAATGGTGGATGTGCCATACAGGTTGGGAATTCTTTTCGTAGCTGGGCCTTGGCGGCCGATCTGCCGGCAGCTTGCGGCGAGGGTTTGACATTCAGGGGGAATTCAAGGATCATGCTGTTCGGGCTGAGGATCTGGTATGTTAGTTCCACGGAAAACTCAGTATGCGCTGCGGGCGGTCTTCGAGTTGGCGAAGCAGAGCGGCCGGGGGCCGGTGAAGATCGCCGTAATAGCCAAGGCGCAGGCGATACCGCCTCGCTTCCTGGAGGCCATATTGAACCAGTTGAAGCAGGCGGAGTTCGTTGACTCCAGGCGCGGCAAGGGCGGTGGATACTTCCTGACTCGTTCTCCCGGCAGGCTGACAGTGGGCGATGTGATGCAGTTCATGCAGGGGCCGGTTCGCGCCGTTGACTGTTTCGCGGGAAAGTCCAAAGACAATTGTCCGCTCCTTGGGAATTGCGTGTTCCTGCCGATGTGGGAAAAGGTGCATGAGGCAATTGATGGGGTCTACAACAATACGACCTTCCGAGACCTCGTGGACCAGGAGGTGCAAAACCAGCAGGAGGGTGCGGGGGACTACTCGATATGACGTATCCGCGGCTGGCCGCCGCGCGCCGGCTATGTCAGGAGCACTCGTGGCCCCGGGGCCGTGAATTCTCGGCCGGAATGGTTTAGTATTCTCATATATTCCGGACTGGGCATGCACCGATCGCACTCGATGAACGCCAACGGGCCAGCCGGAACAAAGGTGGAATGAACAACGAACAGGCACAGTATGCCGCCCTTCACGAGCGGGTGAAAGAATTGACCTGCCTGTATAGCCTGGCGCAGCTTGCGGAGCGTCCGGGCATGACGCTGGCGGAGATTCTCCAGGGCACGGTGGAGCTGCTGCCTCCCGCCTGGCAGTATCCCGAGATCACGGCAGGACGGATTGCCCTGGACGGCCGGTGCTATGTGACCGCGAACTTCAAAGAAAGCGGCCAGATGCAGTCTGCCCCGATCGTGGTGGGCGGCCGACGGCGCGGCAGCATTGACGTGGTGTACGTTGAGGAAATGGGCGAGCTGGATGAGGGCCCATTCCTGACCGAAGAGCGAAGCCTGATCGACGCCATTGCGCGGCACGTTGCGCTGATCGTGGAGCGGTGGCAAGTTGATGAGGACAGGCTGCGCCTCCAGGAGCAGCTCCGCCACGCCGATCGTCTGGCGACGATCGGGCAGCTGGCAGCCGGCGTCGCGCACGAACTGAATGAGCCCGTGGGCAATATTCTCGGCTTCGCCCAGCTTGCGCAGAAACACCCCGATCTTCCGGAGCAGATCGCCCAGGACCTGGAGAAGATCGTGGCCACCTCGCTCCACGCTCGCCAGGTCATCAACAACCTGATGCTGTTTTCGCGTCAGATGCCTCCCCGGAAGACTCGCCTGGCGCTCAACCCGGTGCTCGAAGAAGGGCTGGACTTCCTCGAGTCGCGTTGCGCCAGGAGCGGGATAGCCGTGGTGCGTCAGTTGTCGCCGGACCTGCCCCAGATCACCGCCGATGCGTCGCAGTTGCGCCAGGTCTTCGTGAACCTGGTGGTCAACGCCATTCACGCCATGCCGTCAGGCGGCACGCTCAAGATCACCACGCGAGTATCGGGCGAGCGGGTTGTGCTCAGCGTCGAAGACACCGGCATCGGCATGAGCGAAGAGGTGGTGAAGGAGATTTTCATCCCATTCTTCACGACCAAGGATGTCAACGAGGGCACGGGCCTGGGCCTGCCCGTCGTCCATGGGATTGTGACATCCCACGGCGGGACGATCCACGTCGAGAGTACTGTGGGCGAGGGCGCCCGGTTCGACATTGAGCTTCCGATAGCCGCCGCCGAAGAGAGAAAGGAAGACCAAGCGGATGACGTCGCCGAGTGAAAAAGCATCGATTCTCGTTGTGGACGACGTGCCGAACACGGTCGAGGTCCTTGAGCGGAACCTCACGGCGGAAGGGTACAGCGTCTTCACGGCGCCCGGTGTGCCCGAGGCGATCAGGATTACCGAGAGCACGCCGATCGATCTGGTCATAACGGACCTGAAGATGCCAAAGGTGAGCGGCATCGATCTGGTGCGCCACGTGCGGGAGAATCTCCCGGACGCGGAAGTCATCATGATCACGGGGTATCCCTCAATCGAAGGCGCGGTCGAAGCCGTCAAGATGGGCGCGGATGAGTACCTGCCCAAACCGTTCACGGATGAGGAGCTGCTTGCCGCGGTTCGGCGCGCCCTGGAGAAACTGCGCATGCGGCGAGCGGGTCGGGCCTCCGCTTCGGCAGCGACCCCCAGGCCGTACGGACTTGTTGGCGAGTCCCCGGCTATGCGCGAGGTATTCGAGGCCATAAGCAAGGCCACATCGGCTTCCGCCACGGTCCTCATCACCGGCGAAAGCGGCACGGGCAAGGAGCTTGTCGCCCGGGCTATCCATTACAGCAGCGACCGGTCGGCGGCGGCCTTCGTGCCGGTGAACTGCGGCGGCATCCCGGAGGGCCTGCTGGAAAGCGAATTGTTCGGCTACGTGAAGGGGGCGTTCACGGGCGCCGACGAGGCCCGCGCGGGGTTCTTCCAGACCGCCGACAGCGGCACGATCTTCCTCGACGAGATCAGCGAGATGAGCCTCGGCATGCAGGTGAAGCTGCTTCGCGTGCTCCAGGACAGGCAAGTCTACATGGTCGGGGCCAACCGCGGCAGACAGGTGGACGTTCGGATCCTGGCCTCGACGAATAAGTCGCTGCCCGACCTGGTGGCCAAGGGCCTGTTCCGGGAGGACCTGTACTTCCGCGTCAACGTGATCACGATCGAGCTGCCTCCGCTGCGAGGCCGCGGGGACGACATCCTGCTGCTCGCCCATCACTTCGCGGCCAAGTACGGCAAGGAGCTGGGCCGGCCGCAGCCGGAATTCTCCGATGGCGCGCTGCACGTGCTGAGCAGCGGCTACCACTGGCCGGGCAACGTGCGGGAGCTGGAGAACGTCATCCACCGGCTGCTTGTCATGACGGAGGGCGACAGCGTCGACGTGCCGGACCTGCCGGCACCGCTGCGCTTCTCTGCCGGGCGCGAGATGGATCTCACCCGCCCGCTGGCCCAGATCGAGGCCGAGTACATCCGCAACGTTCTTGCCAGCGTCGACGGCAATAAGACTAAGGCGGCGGAGATCCTCCAGATCGACCGCAAGACCTTGCGGAAGAAGCTCGAGAAAGGCGAAAGCTAATCCTGCCTTTGACTGTGGTGTAATTGGGGAGTTTCTCCCCGGTGATACAGAAGTCCCCGCTCGGGAGCTCGCCCGCCTGAGGCCCGCAATCCTGCCCGGCACGCAATTCGAGAGATCAGGCACATCGTAAGTCGTGTCATCGCCAATTCTTGCATGAACCCCGCCATTTCCATCTGACCGCCATGAGCAAGCGGCACACGCCTTGCTTGGGCTCTGTGAAGCATGCTTGGTGGGTGGAACAGGG
>SDBS01003353.1_pt1 | contig 15712 bp, 12 predicted proteins | sample 2277091 | NCBI WGS metagenome assembly SDBS01 (sample SAMN10404972, study PRJNA504765) | marine sediment metagenome | isolation source: marine sediment core GS10_PC15, 163 cmbsf | place: Arctic Ocean: Southern Knipovich Ridge | collected 2010 | reverse complement strand
CGAAGCCGGCCACCCTCACTGCCGTTCGCTATGCTCACTTTTCTTCCGCTGGAAGCATTCGGGTTGGCTTCGAATCCCACGTTCTTGTCTCTTTGTTTCTTTTCTCACGATATACGACATACGCAATACGATATACGATTCCTGGCGGAGAGGGATGCAACCAATTCGAACTTCCGCCGAAATAACCGCACATATCAAAATATTCCCTGTCCACCAACCCTATTTATATCAAAAACTATCCAAAAAAGCAACCCAGCTGCGCTTGCTCGGAATGACCCATAGAGAAATAGCGAGAAACCTAGATATGAACAGAAAAACCACCACTAAAGCCTGCAAATATCAACGGAGGTAAGCTAATGTTCTGGTCCAACATTTCTCCGTTATTGCGAGGAGTCAAAGCGACAAAGCAACCTCAAGACAAGTAAAACAATTCATCTATCAAAAGCTACTATATATGGATTCAAATTCATACCTCACACGAAACTGACCGGAATATATTGATTGTTGCCAAATAGTATGATGATTCGAGTCCCAAAATCGCCATTCTCCTTGCTACTTCTGGGGGTTACCTCTGCATGGATAAGTCTGTGCCAGAAGGCAATAAGTCTAAATGCTTCGTGTAAGCAAACAATCGATTTCGTTTACGAGATGTAATCTCTTTTAGAATATCTAATCCCACGAATTCATTAATTAAGCGGTTAACTGCGCCAAAACCAATATGAAGCCTATTTTTGACCTCTGGTATCGAAATTATCGGAAATCTAAGAAGCGATTCTAAGAGATTGACTCCTTTTACACCACGGATCTGTTCTTGGGCTAGTCGAGTATGTTCGGATTTCAAAAACACAATGTAGCGAGACGTTTCAACTGCTCCCTTCGAAACCTCCCAAATCCCCTTCAGAAAAAACTTAATCCATCCTTCCCAGTCTCCCAATTGCCCGATGAGCCCTAGAAAGCAAATTCATCAATTCCTCATCTATCGACAAGGGTGGATCTGGCGGCAACGGTTTTGGCATAAATGCCTTGTATCCCTGAGGTTGCCATATATATCTCCCTGCTGTCATTTTATTTCAGGCTTTAGCATATCTTTGAAAATACGATATTTCTAACTTCAAGAACATGTTTCTTATTGAAATTTTTCATCTCTTTCAGGAACGACAAAAAGAAAATACTGTGGGCAAAGTGTCAAATTACAGCTTTTGTTATTATCATTTTTCCCTCAAAACTAGAATGAATTGCATAGAAAAAGCCGAGGAAAATGAGTATCGATAACGGTGTGAAATAGATGCTACCTACCTACCTCTCCCTTTCAAATATTGGCTAGCCAAACTTCGTGCCCTTGCCTTGCCGACCAAGTTAGAAGAACCCAAAAACCATTAGGAGGACCCGGCAAAAGTCTCCCAAGCAATAGTTAAATCGCTTGTTACAATGTTATACTTGAGATTTTTCTCTCATCCAAACCCAAGCTCGCTTGGGGTAGTCTAACCAACCGAGTCAGCATCCTGTCCTGTCACCGGGGTACAGTTCTCTTCTCTGCCGAGTAAGAAGACAGGGAATGAGGACTACCAACAGTAATCACTCCCATCCACTATTTCCCAATCTCATCCAGCCTCTCCCCATCACCTCAATCAATCGGGTTTGGATTAAGGATATCACCTACATTCGCCTTGCCACAGTACTTGTGTATCTGGCTGTGATTCTGCATCTCTACTCTTGACGGGTGATTAGCTATCATCTCTCTCGGCATCTGGATACTCCTCTCACCCTGAGGGCTCTACGTCTGGTGATAAACGAGAGAGATCCTGTCTCCAGCTGTATTCACCATTCCGATCGGGGAGTACAGTACGCCTACTCGGATTATGTTGAAGAGCTTCAGGAGCATAGCTTCGAAATCAGTCTAGCCGACAGGGCAATCCCTATGAGAATGCCGTCTGTGAAGGCTTCATCAAAACACTAAAGGATGAGGAAGTCTACCACTGGGAGTACAAAACCATGCAGGATGCCGAGAGGAAAAGAATTTGCTATTTTGTCAAAGATGTGTATAGTGAAAAGCGACTGCACTCATTATTGGCCTATTGTCCACCCAATGAGTTTGAGGAGCGATTGCTGGATAAACGAGAACTAACTATTCCCTACTCAGGTCACCCTAACCTAATTTGTCCAACCATGGGGGTTCACCCCCCCCCAATGAGGTGAGCATGGAGATTAAGGTCTTAGAGCACAAGGAAGAGGGATTTAACCCAGACATCTTCTAGCTCAAGAAGGAAGGCCTTGTAGAAAGAAGAAGTATTGGAAAATTGATTTTTCTCTTGGAAGTTTTCCACAAAAGAATGAAGCGCGTCTCAGTAAAGAATAAACCATATTGTATCTGACAGGAGGAAGTTACTCTATGAAAGTAGTATTTAAATCAATAGAAAAGGCATTATCACAGCCTCTAGGTAGATACTTCTGGGTATCTCGTGAAGGTGGTCGAATAAAATATGGCGGTAATGAGGATAGCTTCTACCGCAAAAATATACTTGATGAAAATTTGACTTTTGATATATCCAACAATAAAGTGCTTGCAAATATTTCTATAGATGGATCGATAAAGTCTATTTCTGTGTATAGAGGGACTTATGAAGTTGATTCCATGTATAGAAGAAGTTATGAACATGAAGTTGAGTCCATTGCCGGAGTATGGTATTTCAAGGATATCACGCAAACTGGACCCTATTATCTTTCCCTTAGGATAGGGGAGAAGAGATGGGAGTTGAATAAAGTGAATTGGCCGTTGAAAAGCGGGCTTTTAGATAATATTTTTCCGATAACCGAACTTAGGGGAGCAGGGTTGGAGATAAAATCGGTAACTTATGCTCCTATTTCCCAGGACGGAAAATTTAGACCTCGAGTACTCATATATGGTATTCTTCTTAAGAACGTATCTAGTAAGGTAATCCGAGTAACTGCTTCATTGAAAACGTCTCTTCCGATTCGCTCAACCTACATAAAACTGCTTGATGGTTTGGACTACGATGGGAAAATAGAATTTGATCTAAAACCAAATGACAACAAATGGTTACCTTTTGTTATATCTGCTATTCCACGGAAGAAGCAATTTCAGAAAGAAGTGGAGGAAAAAACAAGTTTAGAGTGGTTAAATTCCACATGGTCCTACTTTAGAAAAGTCACTGGGCGTTTAGAAATGCCTCAAGATCATTTCGTACAAGAGTTTTTCGAGAGGGCAATTCATCAGTGTATTGAGTCCGTGTGTATGATGGAGAATGGAGAAGTCACGGGATCAAATCAGGGTACTTCCCCAATTGTTAAGGACTCTGAGGGTTTATGGATGAGGGATGTGGGCTATTGTTTTCTGCCTCTCTACATGTTTGAACCGGAGCTTTTCAAAAAGGGAATTCTGTGGTTTTTAGATAGAAGTGTGTGTTATGAAGGTAATAGGTCCAAAGGTGGGATAACTCATTCTTTGAGTAATGCTCTAATTCCAGTTGTTATGTGTGGGCTTTACTATACCACAACGGCAGACAAAGATTTCTTTCAAAAAAATTCTCATTTGAAATCTAAGATTGAGGAGATAATGGGACAGGTAATTAACTCCAGGAAAGGTAATGTTTGGCTTTTCCCGTCGAAATGGGTATCTGATGGACCTTCTTTGGGTGATTATCATACAGGCTCCAATCTTGTCGCCTGGTACTGTTTCAAGTCCTGGGCGCGGATCATGAAGGAAGTGTACAATGAGCGTTTCACCGAGGATCAATATTTGAAAATAGCTGAAAAAATAAAGAAGGATATGGAAAAGCACAATGTCATTGACGGTCCTTTCGGACCGCAATATATTGAAGGGACCAATGCGGATGGAAGTATACCTTGTATGGTGCATGATGGAGAGGAAAGTGATACCACGCTGATGCCGGTATACGGCTATACTGAATATGATAACCCTAAATACAAAAATTATACAAGGTTTGCCTTAACAGAACACAATTTGCTCTATTCTGCCGAAAGCAGGGGAATTAAGTGGCCCGATGACGCAGATGCTACATTTCCTGGATACGTAACAGGTTTTGCTAGCGTAACAGATGAGAAAGAAATGAACGGAAAACAGGGATATATGACCCTCATCAGGCAGCTGACCGACGTGGATGGCTCGATATGGTGGTGGCCATATCCAGAGAATAATAGTAAATATGGAAATGTCCAACGCCAGTGTGTCAAGTGTGGATGGGCTTCTGGAGTGTTCGTTACCCTTTTTACATCAGAGTTTCTAGGAATAAAATATGATGCTCCTGAGAAAAAGTTGCGGTTCAGGCCTTTTAGTCCTTCCAGCAACTTTAAATGGAAATGCCTGAGAATGGGTAAGGCTTGCTTTGATGTAAGCTATGAAAGAAAAGAAGAAAAGAAGAAAGTTTTGCTTAGCATTAAGAATTCGAATCAGTTTGGTATCCTTGCGGAATACACGATTATCTTGGAAAAAAACACTCAAGTACAGAAAATTAAGATGAATGGGGCAGAGTATAAAGATGATTTCAAGTACGGCAAATTTCTTGGTAAGTCGACTATAGCAATAAATGCGTCAATTAATGCCCAACAGAGAAAAACATGCGAAGTTGAATATCTGTAGTATGAACAGAGAAGGAGTTATAGAAATAGTTGCACTAAGAATAAAACTATGAACAACCCTGCTTTATTCTAAGGATAAAAGTTGCTCATCATGAAAGCCATAAGTAATTCTCTTGAGTAAAAAAACTAATGGACACAATGACCCCTTTGCAAAGGTTCAAAATAGCAGCTAGGTTGGGAACACCTGACCGGGTGCCAGTACTGCCCTTCGCTACCGGTCACTATTTGGCTTGGTTCGGTGGGCTTGATCAGAAGGACTATTGGACAGACCCGGTTAAGAAACTTAAGGTTCAATTGGAATTTCAAAACAAGTTTCCCGATGTCATGCTCTACCCAGGGATTTGGCCTGATTACGGTACAGCAGTGGAGCCCTCAGCTTTTGGAACAAAAATAGACTGGCCTCAAAACGGCCCGGCAATGATTTATCCTGTAGATACGAAAAATATAAAAGAGCCCGCTGATCCCTGGAAGGATGGATTAATGCCCAAGGCTCTAGAAGATTACGAATATATGTTGAAAAATATACCTTCTCTTTATAAGGAGAAGTATGAGTATCTTGATGGATGGGCAATATCTCTAGGTCCCCTTGACATAGTAGCATTGAGTGTGGGGTACAACGTTCTTTTTGATAAATTTTATACGGATCCTAAAGAGGTTCATAGACTACTGCAAATAACAACAGAAACAGTTATCAGATACGTAAGGGCCCAAGAGAAAATAGGAGGTAAATTAAGACGATATATAATTGCAGATGATTCTAGCGGCCTTATCTCCTTGCAGCATTTTAAAGAATTTGTTCTACCGTATATGAAGAAGATATTTTCTATTTTCTCCTATGGCATTGGAATATTCCACTGCGATTCTAACACTTCCCATTTGTTAGATAGTATTCCTGAGATAGGAATGCATGTATTCAATTTTGGTCCTGAGATAGACATTAAAAGAATCAAGGATAGAATAGGAGATAAAGTTTGTCTTTTAGGCAATGTACCTCCTGTAAATGTTGCTAAAATACCTGCCTCGGATACTTTGCAAAAGGGAACAGTAGAGGATGTGGATAGAGTCTGTAAACAGCTAATGAAGATAGGTAAACCAGGTGGAGGTTATATGCTGACCACAGGAAGTGGAATGGCTGCAGGGACTCCTTTAAAAAACATAGAAACTATGATAAAGGCGTGAATAAGTAGCGGAGTCATTTAAAATACATACTATTACCTCTTAATCCAATAATACTTGCTAAAGCAGCTAAAGAAAAAGGGGCTACACCAGCCATAGGGGAATATGGAGTCTTTAGAATAAGAAGGAGATTGAAGATGACTTCCCGTGAGCGTGTAAAAAGAGCTTTAACTTTCAGCTGTCCTGATAAAATTCCTCGCGATCTCTGGATTCTTCCCATAGGTTTAAGTAAATACGCAAAAGAAATAGATGCTATTTTAGAAAGTTTTCCTATGGATATAGAAATGAGCATGTGGCCAAAGCTGACCGATTACGGGAAGCTTACACAGAAAGGAGGGTCGTACGCTATTGGAGACTATGTAGATGAGTGGGGATCTACCTTCAAAAATGTGCAGGAGGGAATCATAGGGCAGGTAAAAGATCCCTTAATAAAGAGTTTAGCGGACGTAAATCAGATTAACGTCCCTTATGAATCTATTGAAAAAAAAATGGAGATAGCAGATAAAGTTCATACAGAGACTAATAAATTCATACTGGGAGGAAGTTTTAATATCGATACGTTTGAAAGGATGCAGCTCTTGAGAGGTCCAGCTCAGTTGTATATGGATATCATAGATCAATCTCTTGAGTTTTTCAAACTAAGAGATATAGTGCATGAGTATCATCTAAAAGAACTTGAGGCTTGGGCAAAGACAGATAGTGATGGGATCATGTTTGCAGATGATTGGGGTTCTCAAAAATCCCTTTTAATCCATCCCGATCTCTGGAGAAAATTTTTTAAACCACTGTACGAAGAATACTGCCAGATCATACACAATGGAGGTAAATTTGTTTTTATGCACTCAGATGGTTATATTTTTGACATTTATCAAGATTTGATTGAAATAGGGGTAGACGCAATAAACTCTCAACTTTTTTGTATGAATATTGAGGAAATTGGAAAGAAATTCAAAGGGAAAATTACTTTCTGGGGTGAAATAGACAGACAGCATGTTCTTATATCCCAAGATGCACGTGACGCTCGTGCCGCCGTGCAGAGAGTAAAAGATGCCTTATATGACCGAAAAGGGGGAATTGTTGCTCAGTGTGAGTTCAGCGCCGCCGCCAAACCCAAAAATGTGGAAGTTGTTTTTGAGGAATGGAGGAACATTACATAGATTTTTAGTAGTTTAAGGTAAGTAGTGTCTTGAACGGAGAATTAAGGAGTCTATTTTTACATGATGACCTCTAAAGAAAGAGTATTGAAAACTTTTGAATTTGAGTCTCCTGACAGAATCCCTCTTGATTTTGATGCCTGTAAGGCAGTATCCAATAGTCTAATCAAAGAACTAGGAGTCAACGGAGAGCTTGAGCTATTGGATGCCTTACATGTTGACTTTCGCTTTCCCAGAGCTCCCTGGATTGGCCCCGAACTCAAAACTTCTCAAGGAGTTCCCACTGATTACTTTGGTATTGCAAGAGCTGGGGTAGGAGATTTTGGCTATGCAATTGATCATCCCCTGAAAGATATATCTTCAGTGAAGGAGATTGAAAACTATCCCTGGCCTTCAGCAGATTTTTTTGACTACGATGTCTTTCGAGAAGATTGTGAGAAATTTGAAAGATATGCAATCTTTGGAGGGGCATGGAGTTGGTTCTTTAATGTAGCGATGGATCTTGTGGGGACGGAGAAGTTTATGGTTTTGCTTTATGATAACCCAAGCGTTGCTTATCACTTGATGAAGAGAATATGTGATTTCTTCCGGGAGATTTCTGGGAGAATGTTTGATGTGGCAGATGGAAAAGTGGACATATTCTTTACGGGTGATGACTATGGATCTCAGCAAGGACCGTTGATTAGCCTCTCGATGTGGAGAAAACTGGTCAAACCTCATGTAAAAAGACTTTATTCCTTGGCTAAAAGCTATGGTTTAAAGATAATGCAACACTCGTGCGGAAGCATTGAAATTTTTCTTCCCGATTTAATTGAGATAGGGCTTGATGCTATAGACCCTGTGCAAGTTAGAGCCAAGGGCATGGATATTGAGCATTTAATTAAGAAATACAGAAAGAAACTTATTTTTCATGGTTCTATAGATACCCAGCAAACTCTCCCCCTGGGAACCCCTGATGATGTCAAAAATGAGGTACTACATAGGATCGGCCTTTTTGAAAATTATGGAGGACTTATTATAGCACCCAGTCAGGTCTTTTTACCAGAAGTCCCCTTGGAAAATATTCTAGCTGTGTATGAAACCGCATATAGACAATAAAATCAGAATGAGTGAAAGTAAAAAAGATGGGATAATGAGTAAGATTAAGAAATTGTGCGACCATGTGCGAAATTTAGTAGATAGTGACGAGAACAAAAGAAGACTAAAATTATGGAGATGCACAGCGGGGCTAGCAAATATTTTTACTCGTTATATTCCAAAGGAGAATATTTCTGTAACACCATTCATTGTTGACTTGGATAGAGAAATGTGGGCACCTGCTTTAGACCTAAGCATAGAGAGGATTTATACCGACCCGTACTCATATCTAGAATTTGAACTATCAAAAAAGATTTTTGCCTTCGAAAATTTTAGTGATGATAATCCGATAACCAGAAACATCGCTATATGGCTGGGTGTTGGTTTTTTGGAAACTCTTTTGAGCCTAGAGCAAGAGCCCGCCAAGGATGGACATGAACCATGGGTGGGTAGAAAAAGTGTCATAAGAGAAAAGGGAGATTTGCAGTTATTAGAATTACCAGATTTTTGCCGAAGCGGACATGCTCCACTAGCTCATAAAATGTACTCTAAAATCAAGGAAGTTATTAATAATGATTTTAACGTTATTTTTCCTGAGTGGGATTTCGGTCCTTTTGGAATTGCCTCACATCTTCGAGGAACAGAAAATTTATCCATAGACATGATTGACGACCCTGAATTTATTCACGACTTAATGGAATTCATATTGAAAGCTAAAATTCACTGGTCTCAAGAAAGAGCTAAGTTCTTAGAGGCACAAATTTGCCCCCTTTATCTTGTCAATGACGATGTTAACGTACCCATGATTTCACCAAAAGGTTACAAAGAATTTGTTTTGCCCTATGAAAAGAGAACAAGCAAATTTCATGGAGGAATAGAGTATTGGCATAGCTGCGGTAGAATTGATCCCATTCTTACCTACATTAAGGAGATACCTAATTTGAAAATGATCCATGTAAGTCATAGCACAGATCTCAAAGAATCTGTGGAAATCATAGGTAAAGATAACATAATAGAAATAGTCTTAAACCCCGTTGATGATGTAGAGAAAGCAACACCTTGGCAAATGGAAAACAAGTTAAGGGAGATCAAACAAGTGTGTGCGGGTTTAAACTTTATTGTGAGGGCAGATGCATTTCAGGTTCTCACCTCCCTAGAAAATGACTTGACGCAAATAAAACTCTGGATAGAAAAGGCACATAAAGTACTTCATACTTCTTAGGTTAATGACCTAGAGGATTCCTTGAGAATACTTGAGGAAACAAAAGAAGAAGATGAAGAAAAGAGTTGGAAACAGGGCCGCGAGGAGGTGAGAGAGAGAGAAGGAAAACAAATAGGCCGATTAGCTTGGGAAAGGAAGCTTCTAAGGAGAAAAAAGGTTAAGTAATTAAATTTTTTTGGGGGCTTTCAGGAAAAAATGAACAATATCTTGAAAGATGACCATATCACAAGGAGACAGAAATGATACGAAGATTAGTGGTGATGCTGACAATAAGTGGAGCGATATGTCTGTTAGGAGCAATAGCCACACTGGCGCAATTAGCAGAACAATATGAACTCAAGGAATATGAAAGCCTTGTTGGGGAAAAATTAGAGTTCAACGAAGCTCCTGAACTAAGGGTATTGGTAGCTGCCGGAGAGCTTGACCCAGTTAAGAAGAGACTTCCCGAGGAGCCTGTGGTTATAGAACCAGCAGAGGAAATTGGACAATATGGAGGAAGAATACACATTGTGACCACGGATATTGCAACTGATGCTTATTCTTTTCTTACACTGACAGGCCTGGTACCTATACTCAGATTTGACCCCGAGGGTACCACGATACTTCCCAATATCGCTAAGGACTGGACATTTTCAGATGACGCAAAGACTCTAACTCTATATCTAAGAAAGGGAATGAAATGGTCAGATGGGGTCTCCTTTACAGCTGATGACATAATGTTCTGGTACGAAGATATAATGTTAAATGATGAGATTACGACGAGTTTTCCTGTAGCAGACTGGTATTCGGGTGGAGAAGTTATGAAAATGGAAAAAATAGATGATTATACGGTCCGTGTTCACTTCTCCGAACCCCATCCACTAGTGCTTCAGATAAAAGCGTTCGGTGCCTCTAGTGCCTGGTATGCTCCCAAGCATTATCTAACGCAATTTCACGCTCTCTACACCCCTGTGGAAAAGCTAGATGCTGAGGCACAAGAAGCGGGTTTTGATTATTGGTATCAATTATTTGAAAATAAGTATTCAGAGTTCCTTCACCCTGGTAAGATTCCACCGGCAGGATATCCCGTTCTCTACCCTTATCGAACTGTGAAAAAAGCGCTCGATTACGCGGTGGCAGAAAGGAACCCTTACTATTGGAAAGTAGACACTGAGGGCAATCAGCTTCCCTATATTGATGAAGTCCTGATAATAGGTATTGCAGATAAGGAAACGAGGACGGCAAAGATAGTATCAGGGGATATAGATTTTGAAGGTAGTGTAAACTTAGGAATGCCTGATGTAACCCTCCTTCTAGCAGATGCTGAAAAGGGTGACTATCGAGTCCTCATAACACACGGTGCTACTAGTTCAATCAACTTTATGCTTAACCAAAACGTTGAAGATCCGGTACTGCAGGACATATTCCAAGATATCAGGTTTCGCATAGCTCTATCCGTGGCCATTAAACGAGAAGAGATTAATGATCATGTGTTTTTTGGATTAGGAGTCCCTGGTCAGGTGACGGTTCATCCCAGCTCTAAATACTATAAGGAGGAATTTGCCAGAGCTTACGCACAGTATGATATACAGGAAGCCAATCGTCTATTAGATGAGATGGGTCTAAAATGGGATAAGGATCACGAGTGGCGTCTACGACCCGATGGACAGAAATTGGGTATAGTTTATCACTTCACTGAATTTGAGGTTCCTATAGGAGAGATTTCTGAGCTGGTTAAGGAATATTGGAAGGCAATTGGAATTGACCTGTCTTTGAAATCGGTTGATTGGGGTGCTTATACTTCTTTTGTTAATGAAAACAGAATAGAGATGGGAGGCCTTTGGACATGGGAGTTATTTCCTCCTCGCTTCTTGACCGGATATGCTGGAGGGCTAATTCCTGCAAGGGAACCTTGGATGGTACCATCAGCCTGGAGCCCGCTGTGGAGGAATTGGCTTGCGACAGAGGGGAAAGAAGGGGAAGAGCCACCTGAGGAAATAAAGAAAAATTGGCGTTTGTGGTGGGATGTAGTAAAGGTTACCCCAGATGAGGAAGAAAGAGCTAGGGCAGTTGAGGAAATCCTGCGTTCGCAAGCGGAGAACCTTTGGACAATTGGTACCGTAGGTTCTGATCCTCGTCCTATTCTGGTGAAAAATGATCTTTGGAATGTTCCGAAAAAATTCGAAGCAGCGTGGGATTGGATGGCTACAGCCAGATGGTACCCAGAACAGTATTTCTTTAAAACAAAATAGCAACAAGTAGGGACCAAAATAGACTATTCCCTAGGCGTTACAACCAAGGTTCCTTGTTGGCCAAGATTCTTCCTTAGGAGTCTTGGCCAACTCTCAGAGAATTTGACACAGAAATACAATTCATTTCGTGTCCTAGGAAATCTCTGTCTTGGAAAAGAGACACTTAATGTTCCGACCACTAGCAGTGGACATTTGATTTCATTTTGAACTAATCTTAGCCAAAGTCCGGTCAGCCTCAAGAAGGAAGGGGAGAGAATGCTATTCTATTTTCTTCGTCGACTTGTTTATATGGTTGTTGTCTTAATAGTAATATCTGTTATTTCCTTTATCATCATTCAACTCCCTCCGGGTGATTTTTTGACTGGTCGTATGGCAGAGTTAGGAGGAGCAGGAACTGCTGTTGGTGAAGAACAAATTATTGCACTAAGGAAACGATATAGTCTGGATATGCCAGTATATTACCAATATTTCAAATGGATGTGGAAAATACTCCATGGAGATTTTGGATTATCTTTTAAGTATAACAGGCCGGTAAGTGAGTTAATAGCCGAACGATTTCCCTTGACAATAATGGTCTCCGTTCTTGTTTTTATCTTTACTTACGCAGTAGCCATTCCCATAGGGATTTACTCAGCTACTCATCAATATTCTATTAGTGATTATTTTTTTACCACTACAGGTTTCGCTGGCCTAGCTATTCCTAATTTTCTTTTTGCATTGATATTGATAATTCTTTTCCATAAATATTTTGGCATTAGTGTAGGCGGTCTTTTTTCGATAGACTATATAGCAGCGCCCTGGAGTATAGGTAAGTTTATAGACATGTTAAAGCATTTTCCTATTCCGATAATAGTTATCGGTACTTCTCAGACCACCTGGCTTATTCGAGTTATGCTGGGTTGTTTATTAGATGAGCTTAATAAACAATATGTCATTACCGCTCGAGCCAAAGGTCTTGAGGAAAGAACTCTTTTATTCAAGTACCCAGTAAGGGTGGCTATTAATCCCATAATTAGTAATATAAGTTTAGTTTTTCCTAGTATTATCTCTGGGCAAATTATTACGACAGTGGTTCTTTCCCTACCTACGACAGGACCTCTCCTCCTTCAAGCATTGATGTCGCAGGATATGTTTTTAGCGGGGGCTCTCATCATGCTCATAGGTTTCTTGGCCGTAATAGGTAGTTTTCTTTCTGATATTTTGTTGGCGTGGATGAATCCTCGGATTCGATATGGGAAATAAAAAGAAAATTTAGCCGATGAGAAGAAAAACAAGAGAAATCAGCGCTGAAGAAAAATTTTATACGGCTTCACAGTGGCAACTCATGTGGCGAAAGTTCAGTAAGCATGAGTTAGCTCTTTTCGGGCTGGCCATGCTGGTTTTTCTTTACATTATAGTTATATTCTGCGGATTCTTTTCTTCTTATGATATTTATAAGCCTCACCTGGAGTACTCTTATTTGCCGCCGCAAAAGATACATTTTTTCGATGAGGAAGGAAATTTTCGTCTTCGCCCTTTTGTTTATGGAATAAGTACAAAATTTGATTCGGCAGCTTTTAGCAGAATATATACTGAGGATAAGACTAAGAAATATCCTATTTACTTTTTTGTCCATGGGGATGAGTATAAATTCTGGAATATTTTCAAAACAGACGTTCATTTTTTTGGGGTAAAAGAGGGAGTAGTATTTTTGTTTGGAACCGATAACTTAGGTAGAGATCTATTTTCCCGCAATCTTTACGCTGGTCGCATTTCTTTGTCTATAGGTCTGGTAGGGGTAATTCTTAGTTTCGGGCTGGGTTCTCTCCTGGGAGGAATATCTGGATATTTTGGAGGATCTGCTGACATGTTCATCCAAAGAGTTATAGATGTTTTAATCTCTCTGCCACAAATTCCTTTCTGGATGGCTTTAAGTGTGGCCCTACCACAAGATTGGTCGGTAATTAAGACCTACTTTGGTATCACTATTGTGCTTTCTATTACGGGTTGGGCCGGACTAGCTCGAATAGTAAGAGGAAGTATTTTGCAGGTCAGAGAAGAGGACTTCGTTATGGCAAGTGGAATCAGCGGGTCAAGTGAAACTAGAACGATAATTAAACATGTTTTCCCCTCGATTTTCAGCTACCTTGTGATACACTCAACCATGTCTGTACCCTGGATGATTCTGGGAGAAACCGCTTTGAGCTTCTTAGGTTTAGGAATTCGCCCTCCGGCGGTTAGCTGGGGAGCTCTTTTGAAGAGTGCGCAGAATGTAAGAACTGTCAGCCTTCATCCCTGGCTCCTAGTGCCAGGATTGTTTGTTATCATTACCGTTTTGGCCTTCAACTTTGTAGGGGATGGCCTGCGTGACGCAGCAGATCCTTATAAGTTGTGATTAATGACAGGGGTATGCGTTGCCTTGGTGGGTATTCCCAAAAGGACTATATCGACTGAGAGCCTTTCACTTACACTTAGGAGGTAATCACAATGATACCAGAAAGAGACAAAGCGATTTTGCGGGAATTGGCCCAGGGCGTGGCTGATATCGCTGCTTTGCCCGTTCAAAAGCAAAAGGCGGATATGTGGCGGCGCCTCAACCGGCTGGATCCTGTCAAACCAATGGTCTGGATCTATCAGATTCCCTGGCATGAGATGGGGTCTGAACTGGCACTTAAGACGAGCAATGAGTTCTGCCGCAATCAGGAAAGAAACCTTCGCCGCATCCTCTACCAATGGAGACATATGCGATGCGATATGGTCGTCGAGCCCAAGATTTCCTGTCCGCTGGTAGTTCATGATAGCGGATTTGGAATTGAAGCTAATATGATCAGTGCTGAAGGTGATACTGGCTATAGAGATCCAATAGTGGTCACTGGTTCATCAAATTTTGTGCCCGTGATTAAGACCGAAGAGGATATCGAGAAAATTCAAATGCCGCAGGTTTCGATTGATTGGGAAACGACAGAGCGTAATTATCGACTCCTTGTTGATATCTTTGAAGACATCCTTCTCATAGAAGAATGGAGAGCTTGCGACTACTGGCCGTGCGCCTGCTGGCCGTGGGATATTTTGATCACTTGGTTGGGGGTAGAAGAGACGCTCACCTATATAATAACACGTCCGAAATTTGTGCACCGAGCAATGAAACGCTTAGTAGATGCACACCTTTGTCGTCTCGACCAGTACGAAAAACTGAATGCTCTAACATTGAATAACGGCCCTCACCTTGTTGGTTCGGGTGGATTTGGATTTGCGGATGAGTTACCTCAGGGTGATTTTGATGGTATACATGTGCGTGCGATTGACATGTGGACAAGTTCTGCAGCTCAGGTACTAGCGGCTGTTTCACCAAGGATGCACGAGGAGTTTGCCTTAGAGTACGAGAGACGTTGGCTAAAGCGGTTTGGATTGACCTATTACGGCTGTTGTGAGCCTCTAGACAAAAAAATCCATATCCTCGAGAGCATTCCAAACCTGCGGAAAATTTCTATAAGCCCCTGGGCTGATCGTGAGGAAGCCGCTACCAACATCGGCGATAAATACGTAATTTCCCTGAAGCCTAATCCAGCTATTCTTGCTGCAGAGTATTGGAATCGCGAGGCGGCTCGTGCACAGCTCTATGAGGATCTGGAGAAGACAAGGGGATGTACAGTTGAACTAATAATGAAGGATATCAGTACCTGCCGCAGTCAGCCACGCCGTTTATGGGAATGGGCGGACATCGCCATGAAGGTAACAGAAGAGTTTGCCTGACAGGCTAAAATGAGCTATGACCGAGGATGGGCGCTGCCATACTTTGAAAGAAGATCAAGGTCTTTCTTCCGAACATCCAAAACCTTATGAATAATGAACAAAAGAGCGCAAAAGCAAAGATAATGTTTTTGATCCCTTATGCGCATTGCGACTATGTCTGGGTGACCTGCACGAAATTATTGAATAAAAACACAGTCTCATCCGCTTTAGCCTTTCAAGAAGTTCCTGGGATTATCCAACTTGAGCCTTTATCAGATAAAAAATCGGATTCTTACTATATCATTAGTAACGGTGAGAAGAAATTTAAGCCATATTACATAGGTCATACAGGAATTCAAACCCTTGCCCTCTTGGATGATAGGCATAAAAGTTCGAATTGCTTGCAGTGGCGGAGAGGGAGGGATTCCTTCTCCCCCGTCGTTCCACTTCTCCTCCGAAGCCGGCCACCCTCACTGCCGTTCGCTATGCTCACTTTTCTTCCGCTGGAAGCATTCGGGTTGGCT
>SDBS01003352.1_pt1 | contig 15713 bp, 9 predicted proteins | sample 2277091 | NCBI WGS metagenome assembly SDBS01 (sample SAMN10404972, study PRJNA504765) | marine sediment metagenome | isolation source: marine sediment core GS10_PC15, 163 cmbsf | place: Arctic Ocean: Southern Knipovich Ridge | collected 2010 | reverse complement strand
TCTGCCCAACACATCCTTCCAAGACCACAATTTGCAATACCCCGCAGGAGACTTCCTGCTCGGGAACATAGACATAAACGACTGGGTGGTTATGCGCTTGGTAATAGATCACAATTTGTTTCTTGATTTCTTCTAAGAGATCTCTTGTGAGTGACTCACCCAAGAAGATCGGCTCTAAAACATCGGCCAAACAGCAAACGCCATCGGGAACGCATAGATCGTGCACTTCTAGCCCATATACGCATCGTGTATCGGTGTAGTCCACATAATCTTGATTGGGAATGAGCAAAATTCCACGCAGCTCTTCAATAATCGGCTGCTTCGAATAGCGAGTCGGTTCTTCATCACAAAATAATAATGAACCCATCATCAGGATCAAAAAGACAATTGGATTAAAACGATTCAACATATTTCGTATGATAGTTGCGGTAATTTTGTCTCAACATCTGTTCAACCTCTTCACCGAAGAAATCAAAACTTGACACCATCTGCTTCGGATGAAAAATCTGATCATAACAGTCTTTATCGTATCCATAAAGAAAATATTGACAGCAGAGCAACAATTCATCATATGTTTTGAGATTTTGAAACATCTCGGCAATCACGCGTCCATACTCGTTGTGAGTTTCATTGGGAATTCCCACCTTATAAAAAATGGTAAACGGGAATCCGCCAAAAGCATCGGGGAAATACTCTCCCCACTGTTCGAAAATGGAATTGAGAAGAAATTGCCCCGGAATAAATGGTGCCCCGTTTAAAAGAGCTGAAATCGTATTTTGACTGCGTTTAGCAGTGAAAATACGCAGTGCACCCCCTGAAGTGAGTTCTGCGCCACTATTGATCACAAATTGCCCATCCCCGATATCGGGAGAATCGGGATCCCCATTATCCACAACCAAAATGAGATCTCCACTAGTAGTGTGCACAAAACTGTCGGAATTTAACGTAATGTCCAAATCTGCAATCGCCAAAACCGTATTAGACCCAAATATTTCGGCACTTCGCGGATTGGAGCCTTTTTGTCCAACGCTCATTCCCGATGAAAGGATCGAGACATCATTACCCAAAACCCGAGAAAAGCTCCCCGTTGCTCCCGATGAGCCATTTAAAAAGAAATTGCCCGACTGAATGTTCACATTCGCTGCAGTCGCCGTTCCTGTTTCAGTGAAGGCTCCAATAGCAGCGCTTCCATCGACCGTAAAAGACTCAATTAATCCTGGATTTAGGATGAGATTATCACGCGTCTGGATGTTGACTTGTGAGATTGTAACGGTATTATCAGGTGTCGGATCACTCGAGTAAAACCCGACAAAGGCATCCGTTCCATCATTTGCAGTTAGCGTGAGGGATCGAACAGATATTCCTACTTCTGAGCTTGTAGCAGAGATCCCTGTCCCTCCAGAGAGAAATCCTACGCCTGCCGCAGCATCGTCCGATGAGAGAACTTGCGTATCACCCGCTAGATTAATAGAGATTGTCCCTTGATAAGAATCTCCGCCCGGAGTGATTGTATTCCCATGTCCAATCATAGCCGTGCTCGCATCCGCTTGGATTAAGATGTCTCCGGCAATTCTATTTAAGCTCACTTCTCCTTGTACAACAAAGCCACTAGTGGCACCTCCATTCACGTGTCCGATTTGAGCAAAAGTATCTGTTCCAGAACCCGCGATGATTTGAAGGTCTCTTCCAATCCCACTGAAAGTGATACCTCCCACGATACCGACAAGTCCTCCAGCTGATCCCCGATCTCCCCCAACCAATGCAAAAGAGCCACTGCCCGTCCCTCCTAAAACTTGAACGTCTCGTCCTACAGAAAGTGTCATGTTCGAAAAATTTGGCGCTGTGGCCCCAATCTGCGCAAAGGAATCGGTACCGGCTCCTCCTTGGAGGGTTAAATCCCCGCCAATATTAAAAGAATTGGTCCCATCACCCGTCGAAATGTGCGCAAACCCCGTACCTACAGGAGCACCCGTCAAGGTGAGATCTCCCCCACAGGTCATCGTGATCCCACCAGTTGTCGTCTCGACCAAAACATCAGCACCGCCATTTGCAAAAATCTCAATGTCCCCGCTTGCATCAAAAGTCACATTTCCGGTAGTGGTTAAAATTTCGCTTGGAGCCGCGGCGAGTGTCCCAAAGAAAATATCTCCATCACGCGCTGTTAATGAGGCTCTTCCACCGTCCAGCGTTATGCTACCTGTCATCGCGATGCCCCCCCCGCTCGCATCAAAAATAACGCTCCCACCAGCGCCATTAGAGATAGTAATAGTGGAATTAACAATAATATCGTTATCCGCTAGAACGGTCAAATCATTGTTCGAAGCCCAACCGATATTCGCCTCAAAGGTAACATTTCCAACAGCAGTAAAACTCGATGTCGTTGTTATGGTCACATTTGTCGAATTTAAAAAAGCTACAAGCGTGACGTCATTAATATTTCCGGATGCTTGGGTTGCAAAAAAGTTTGGTGGAACAAAGTTAACTCCCGTTGAGGCATCAGTTGATATTCTAATGTCACTTGGATCGAGTAAAAGTTCACCTGTTCTTCCAAACGGAGCCATTGTATTCACATGACCCGAAAGGCTGAGATTCTCCCTTCCAGAAGCCTCTACAAACCCGCCATCTCCACTCTGTTTTCCCCCACGTGCAAAGACAGCTCCTTGCATGACAGTTGTCTCATCGGACCAGATGATCACCCGGCCACCATCTCCGTTTTCGAGAGCGTCGGCGTAAATTTCAGCCCCTTCCATCACGACATTCAATGTCGCATTTTGAATCTGGTCATTCTTCCCTTGAAAATCTCCGCCAATGAGCACTTCTCCACCACCACAATCTCCTGAGACATCGATTTTTCCCTCTTCAAGAACGCCCACTTGATCACCGAGAAGATGTACGGTTCCCCCCTTCGCTGTTAGCGTTCCCGAATGCATTGCTGTTCCCCCGTCTGCAACGAGAAAGATCCGGCCGTTTTCTTCTTTTGCTCCGAGCGCTTCGATGGTTCCACTTTGATTGATTGCAAAGCGATAGACATTGCCGTCGGCACGCAGCTCTGCTTCTAAAGCTTCGATGCTTCCTCTGTTTTCAATGCCTCCATCCCCTTTTTCCGCTTCCTGTTTTGGGGTGATAAATAAGCGCTGAAGTCCGCTGGGTTTGAGCAAAATTTCGTCTGCAGCTGCAATGCCTACAACACCTTCTGAGGCCTTCAAAAGACCTTCATTGACCACTGCACGACCCAGTAAAAATACATCTCCTCCAATAGCTTCAATTTTGCCTAGATTGACAATGCGCGCTTCAGAATTTCCTTTAAAGAGGAGCTCGTGGTTTTTGAAAAAATCTTCGTTGTCAAAATCGAGCGTTGACGCAATGAAACTCGCCGTCTGAACCACTCCCTCTTTCCCAATGACAATTCCATTGGGGTTGAGGAGATAGACCCTGCCGTTCGCCTGCAAAAGGCCGTCGATTTGAGACATCCCACTGGCAACGCGGTTGAGGACGGCTGAATCGACGCTTGGTTGAATGAAGCGCATCGTCTCGCCGGCATGAATCGAAAACTCATCCCAACGGATGATTGCCCGCTCGCTCGCTTGCACTTCTATGGCTGAACCCATGGACCGGATGTCAGCCGTTCCAGATTCTACCTTAGCCCCTTTGGGCTTAGCGCATAAAAGAGTAGGGAGAAGTAATAGCCAAATAATTTGGATTTTAAAACGATTCAACATATTTTGTATGGTAATTGCGGTAATTTTGTCTCAACATCTGCTCAATCTCTTCACTGAAGAGATCAAAACTCGATACCATCCTCTTCGGATGGAAGGTTTGATCACAACAGTCTTTGTCATACTTATAAAGGAAACATTGACAGCAGAATAACAACTCGTCATATGTTTTGAGATTTTGAAACATTTCGGCAATCACGCGGCCATGCTCGTTGTGGGCTTCATTGGGAATTGCCACCTTATAAAAAATAGTAAACGGGAATCCGCCAAAATTATCGGGGAAATACTCTCCCCACTGTTCGGTATTGGAGTTGATAAGAAATTGCCCCGGAACAAATGCAGCCCCGTTTAAGGGAGCTGAAATCGTATTTTGAGACCGCATAGCAGTGAAAATGCGCAGTGCATTTCCAGAGGTGAGCTCAGCTCCACTATTGATCACAAATTGCCCATCCCCGATATCGGGGGAATCGGGATCCCCATTATCCACAACCAAACTGAGATCCCCACTGGTAGTATGCACAAAACTATCGGGATTTAAAGTGATATCCAAATTAGCAATCGCCAAAACTGTATTGGAACCAAATATTTCAGCACTTCGTGGATTCGAGCCTGTATGTCCAATGCTCATATTCGCTGAGAGGACTGAAACATTATTGCCTAAAACCCGAGAAAAGCTCCCCATTGCCCCTGAAGAACCATTTAAAAAGAAACTTCCGGACTGAATGTTCACATTTTCTGCAGTTGCCGTTCCCGTTTCTGTGAAGGCTCCAATGGCAGCGCTTCCATCGACCGTAAAAGACTCAATTAATCCTGGATTCAGAATGAGATTGTCACGCGTCTGGACATTGACTTGTGAAATTGCAACGGTATTACTAGGCGTAGGATCACTCGAGTAAAAACCAATGAAAGCATCCGTCCCATCATTTGCAGTTAATGTCAGAGTGCGACTGGAAACTTTCACTTCTGGGCTTTGAACTGTAATCCCCGTCCCTCCTGCGAGAAATCCTACTCCTGCATAACCTGTATCCGAAGAAAGAATCCGTGTATCGCCCGCCAGATTGATCAATACGCTTCCAACATAGGTATCCAATCCTGGAGTGATCGTGTTTCCATACCCAATCATGGCATCATTCACACCCGCTTGTACTAAAATTTCTCCAGCGACTTTATTGAGAGTCACATCACCCGTTACCATGAAAATACTTGTAGCACCCCCATTGACAACTCCAATGTGGGCAAACGCATCTGTTCCCATCCCGCTGATGACTTGAACATCCCCACCAACTGTATTCAAGTCGATATCTGCAGTGATATTGCTTACCAGCATAGTTCCTCTATCGTGTCCAATAAGAGCAAAACAATCAGTGGCCGATCCTCCCAAAACCTTTACATCTCCCCCTACAGAAAATTCCAAATTCGAGCTCGATAAACCGGTTCTTCCGATTTGCACAAAGGAACCGGAAGCGGATCCTCCTTCGAGAGTTAAATTTCCACCAACATTAAAAGAATTGGTTCCATTACCTGTCATAATGTGCGCAAACCCCGTAGTTACAGGAGCACCAGTCAAAGTGAGATCTCCCCCACAGCTCATCGTCACCACACCACTTGTCGTCCCGATCAAAACACTAGCACCGACATTTGGTAAAAGCTGAATGATCCCGCCCGCATCAAGGGTCACATTTCCGCTAACGGTTAAAATTTCGCTTGGAGCCGCGACGCGTGTCACAAGTAAAATAGCTCCATCACGCACTGTCAATGAGACACTTCCACCATCCAGCACTATGCTACCTTCCATCCTAATGTCCTCTATCGCATCAAAAATAACGCTCCCATCAGCGCTATTAGAGATAGTAACAGCGGAATTAACAAAAATGATGTTATCCGCTAGAACGGTCAAATTATTGTTCGAAGTCCAAGCGATATTCGTCTCAAAGGTAACATTTCCAGAAGCAAAAAAACTCGATGTCGTTGTTACGGTCACATTTGTTAAATCCAATTGAGTCTGAAGCGTGGTGTCACTGAGATTTGCCACCGATGCAACTGGATTATATGTATTCGTCGTGGCATCAAATAACATATCCATCGTTACTGCGGCAGAGATTGTAATATTGCTGGGATCGAGTAAAAGCTCACCTGTTTTTCCAAACGGAGCCATTGTATTCACAAGACCCGTAAAGCTGAGGTTCTCCCTTCCCGAAGCCTCAACAAACCCTCCATTTCCACTCTGATTTCCCCCACGCGCAAAGACCGTCCCCTGCATGACAGTTGTCTCATCGGACCAGATGATCACACGTCCACCATCTCCGTTTTCGAGAGCGTCGGCGTAAATTTCAGCCCCTTCCATCACGACATTTAATGTCGCATTCTGGATCAGGTCATTCTTCCCTTGAAAATCTCCGCCAATGAGCACTTCTCCACCACCGCAAGCTCCTGAGACATCGATTTTTCCCTCTTCAAGAACGCCCACTTGATCACCGAGAAGATGTACGGTTCCTCCCTTTGCAGTTAGCGTTCCCGAATGCATCGCACTGCCCCCGTCTGCAACGAGAAAAATCCGGCCATTTTCCTCTTTTGACCCGAGCGCTTCGATGGTTCCACTTTGATTGATTGCAAAACGATAGACATTGCCGTCGGCACGCAGCTCCGCTTCTAAAGCTTCGATGCTTCCTCTGTTTTCAATGCCTCCATCCCCTTTTTCCGCTTCCTGTTTTGGGGTGATAAATAAGCGCTGAAGACCGCTGGGTTTGAGCAAAATTTCGTCTGCAGCTGCAATGCCTACAACACCTTCTGAGGCCTTCAAAAGACCTTCATTGACCACTGCACGACCCAGTAAAAATACATCCCCTCCAATAGCTTCAATTTTGCCTAGATTGACAATGCGCGCCTCAGAATTTCCTTTAAAGAGGAGCTCGTGGTTTTTGAAAAAGTCTTCGTTATCAAAATCGAGCGTTGACGCAATGAAACTCGCCGTCTGAACCACTCCCTCTTTCCCAATGACAATTCCATTGGGGTTGAGGAGATAAACTCTGCCGTTCGCCTGCAAAAGCCCGTCGATTTGAGACATCCCACTGGCAACGCGGTTGAGGACGGCTGAATCAACACTTGGTTGAATGAAGCGCATCGTCTCGCCGGCATGAATCGAAAACTCATCCCAATGGATGATTGCCCGCTCGCTCGCTTGCACTTCCATGGCTGAACCCATAGACCTAATGTCAGCCGTTCCGGATTCTACCTTAGCCCCTTTGGGCTTAGCAAATAAAAGAGTAGGAAGAAGTAATAGCCAAATAAATTTCATCATAGGTTCCGATGGTATGCGCCTTTAATATTTTTTGCTTGCATTTTTCGAGCAACCACTAAAATTGCCACACCTTTTTCAATATGGTCGGGCATGTACTTCTCGAAGACATATGCTGAACTTTTTTTAGTTTTTACTCCATCATTATTCAGTGGCAAATCAGAAATAAGTAACAGAGCGCCCAAAGTGAATTTCCGCTTATAACTCGCCGCAAAGAGAGTCGCGCATTCCATCTCGTAAGCTTGTGCTTTGGTCGCTTTGAGGCGATTTTTGAATTCTTCGTTGAATTCCCAAAAGCGCATATTCGAAGTGAACGTGATTCCAATGTGATAGGGAGTCTTTTGAGCATCGAGGACTTCTGTCACCGCTTTTTGCATCAAAAAGTTGGTGAGAGCAGGCACTTCTGGGGGAAAATAAAAGTTCGATGTCCCTTCATCGCGAATGCTCGCAACGGGCACTAAAAAATCCCCCACTTTATAGCGACGGCGCAAGCCCCCGCACATACCGAGTAACACAGCAGCTTTGATCGGCAAAAAAGAACAGAGGTCAACTACGAGTGCTGCGGCCGGTGAACCAATTTTGAAATCGAGGATACTCGTCTGTTCTTTTTCAGAGTGGGCCACTTTGAACATCGACCCTTCGTACACCTTCACCCCACGTGTCTTGGCATAATAGTCGACATATTGAGGAAAGTTAGTCAGGAGCAAATTTGATTGATATTCTTCAACTTCGCAGCCGCTGTAGCGTTCCAATGTTTCTTTCGCAAACTGTTCTTCACCGATCTCGGGCATAGTCCCTCTTTTCCCCTATCTTAGACCGATCTTGATTGAAATTCAAATTTGATATATATTCGGGGCCTCAAAATTATGGAGGAAGTCATGATGGTCCATTCCCTTACCCCTTACACCCAGCTTGCTGCTATGAAAGAACACACGCGCAAACCCACTGGAGTCTTAGTAACGATTAAGCATTTTTTCACTGGAAAAATGCTTGAACACTGGAAAATGCACATGCTTACAGCGGGAACGATCTATTACGTCGCCAAAGCTGCCATTTCCTTTTTTTCAGGATATTGGATGCTCTGCACGATCGAATTTTTCACAGCTGCTTTCCTGTCGATGATGCGCAAAGAAATCCGCGACTTCACCAATCACTTTCGTGTTTTGAGTGGCTACCAAAAGGAAAATGGCAGATTTCTTCTCAGCAACCTCGAATTCAAAGAAAGACTTGGAGATTTAAAGGGAGAAAACAATACCTTCAAAGAATCTAACCGCGTTCTACAGGGAGAAAATCGTACTTTCATTCAATCTAACCGCGTTCTACAGGGAGAAAATCGCACTTTTAGTCAATCTAACCGCAATCTCCAAGTCAATATCAAAGATCTTGAAAAACAATTCACCCTATTTAATCAACAAATGGGGAAACTCCATTCTGAAAATAATAATTATTCATACAACAATCAATTACATGCCACTTTGCTCGAAGGCCTCGGAGCTACTTCAGTAAAACTCGCACAGGATCTCCAAGCAGCCCTTAATAGTGGACAAGCAATCAACCTCGAACTTGTGGATAAATTTCTGAAAGCAATGGATATGGCCAATGAACACAGAGACACCCTTGTCCATATGAAGCTAAACCTTTCTTTAGAGCAGCAGCAGTCCCTAGATAGATGGGAAAAACTTGCAAAAGACGTGAAAACAATGGATGCACGCGGGGCTGCAGCCCTCAGAGATGCAGATGAACAACTCCAGTCCACCCTGCAAGAAATCGCAAAATTAAAAGGAATTCGCCTGCAATTACAAGCAGATGTACAAACGCTTCGACAGGCCTCTAGGGTCAATTTGGACACGGCCAATTATGCCAACAAGACCGTTCGAGACGCTTTTTCTTTGTCCGGAGTTATTGCAGCTACTTGGAAAAAAATTATAGGGTAGCCACCCTCTTGATTTTTTACCCTTTTTTCATTATATTCGTTCAATTATGGCGCAAGTTAGCACAAATGAATTTAAATCTGGAATGAAGGTCGAGCTCGACAGAGAGCCTTACCTAATCGTAAGTAATGAATTTGTCAAGCCGGGTAAAGGACAACCCTTCAACCGGGTCAAACTCAAACATTTGATGACCGGGCGGATGGTGGAGCGCACTTTTCGTTCTGGGGAAAAACTCCAACTCGCCGACGTCGAAGAATTCAAAATGCGCCTCCTCTACCAGGAAGGCGAAGACTATGTTTTCATGGATGAAAAGACCTACGAACAGCACACAGTTTCCGGATCTGTCATTGGAAACAAAGCGGCCTGGTGTATGGAAGACATCGAGTACGACCTCATTTCTTACAAGGGTGAGATTATCGACATGACGCCTCCGATGTTCATGGAAATGGTCATCACCGAAACCGCTCCGGGTTTGCGCGGTGACACCTCGGGAAGAGTGCTCAAACCCGCCATTCTTGAAACGGGTGCGAAAATACAAGTCCCCATCTTTGTCAACGAAGGGGAAAAAATCAAAGTGGATACGCGCACCGGTGAATACGTCTCTCGCGTCTAGATGCGGATCTGTGAAAAAGCGTGCTGCCATGCTCGCGAAAACGCGGGCGTTTTTCCAAGAGCGCGCCGTGCTTGAAGCCGACACCCCCATCTTAAGTACTTCCGCTCCTGTTGAAGCCCATATCGATGTGATGCGCGTGGAAATGGGAAGGGGCAAAATCGGATACCTGCATACCTCTCCCGAATACGGTCTCAAAAAACTCCTCGCCAAGGGCAGTGGCGACATCTATCAGCTCGGCCATGTCTTTCGCCAAGATGAAGAAGGCCCCCTTCATATGCCCGAATTCACCATGATAGAATGGTACCGCGTCGGCATGCCATATGAGAAGTTTATCGACGAGACCCTCGATCTGATTCTCCTCTTTTTGGGTGAGCTCCCCTCTGAGACCCTCACCTATCGTGAAGCTTTTTTAAAATACGTCCACATCAATTACACAAATGGTGCTCTCACATCCCACTTGCGCCCTTTATCCCCTGATGCGATCCATTGGGACCTAGATACCCAGCTCAACTTGCTATTTTCCCACCTTATCGAACCGAAGCTCGGCCAAAATCAATTGACCGTCATCACCGATTATCCCCCTTCGCAAGCAGCCCTTGCAAAAACTGCCCTTGTGGAGGGAGAACAAGTGGCCAAACGCTTTGAAATCTATTTCAACGGCATTGAACTCGGCAATGGATTTGATGAGCTGACCGATGCAAAAGAGCAAAGAATACGCCTAGATGTAGAAAATCAAAAGCGGATCAATCTTGGAAAAGAAGCGCTCCCCATCGATGAGGAGTTTTTGACAGCACTTGAGACCCTGCCTGACTGCTGCGGTGTTGCCGTTGGTTTTGATCGATTGATGGCGCTCATGAACCTATCCAAGTAAATTTCCTAGAGAATCTCCTGCGAATTTCTATCCATCTTTTTTGCAAATTTTTTTGGCAATATTGTTTAATATTGCCTACAAAAATTTTCGAAAAATCTAAATCGAACTTCATTGGATCTCCCTAGAACATTTACTTGGATAGGTTCATACCAATCGCAAGAAATAAAATCATAAAATAGGACAATAGATTTTGTCGAAATTCAAGTCTGGAGTTCGAAGGCAACTTGAATAAGTTGCTGAGAATGAAGACGAAGAATTGCAGGCAAAAGATATCTGCTATTTATGATTTTATTTCTTGCGATTGGTATCAGTCCCAGCCTTGAACAATCGGAAAGCGCCGTCCCACACTAAAAGACACTTTGCTCACGCGGATCCCAGGAGCCGATTGCCGTCTTTTATACTCGGCATTATGCAAGCGTCGAACCAAATCTTCGACAACACCTTTATCGAACTGAAACTGCTTAGTGATTTGATCGATGGACAAATGGTCTTCGACATAGGCTTTTAACACCTTGTCCACGATGCCATAGTCGGGCAGAGCATCGAGATCTTTTTGATCGGGTTTCAGCTCTGCAGAAGGAGGCTTTTCAATCGTCGACCAAGGGACGATTTCTCGATCGCGGTTGATCCATCGACAAAGATCATATACCTGCGTCTTGAGAACATCGGAAATCACTCCCAAGCCTCCACACATATCCCCATAGAGCGTGCAATATCCCAATCCCATTTCACTTTTATTCCCCGTGCTCAGAACAATATATCCCAATTTGTTCGACACAGCCATCAGGATCATCCCTCGAATGCGCGCCTGCAAATTCTCTTCGGTGACATCGGGTGGTTTTCCTTCAAAATGGGGCTCTAAAATCTTCAAATAATCCTTGAAAGGCTCTTCGATAGGGATTTTCTTAAAGGCTATTTCTAAATTTTTGGCCAGATTTTCTGCATCTTCAATACTTCCCTCGGAGCTATAGCGCGAAGGCATCGAAATCCCGAGAACATTTTCTGCGCCGAGCGCATCTTTGGCAATACAGGCGACAAGTGCAGAGTCAATCCCCCCTGAAAGACCGATGAGTGCTGTCTTAAAATTCTGTTTCGCGAAATAATCGTGCACTCCCAGCACAAGCGCTCGATACAAATCCCCCAGTTGATTGTATTCAAATGGGATATTGCAGATAGGTGCTTCTAAATCCACCGTGAAGATATCTTCTTCAAATCCCTTGCCGAGTTGACGCAAATTGCCATGTTTGTCAACACAGACACTATATCCATCAAAGATAAGGTCATCATTTCCCCCCACCTGACAGCAAAGGAGGACCGGACAATTTAACGTTTTGGCAGCCTTTGCACAGACCAAAACCCTCACATCGGGTTTGTCATATTGATAGGGCGAGGCAGATAAATTGAGTAAGATATCCGGTTTATGTTCCACTAAATCTATGATGGGATCGCGCGCATAACGCATATCGACATAACCAGAATGTTGCCAAATATCCTCACAGATGATGATCCCGATTTTTTTGCCTTTCAGCTCGAAAGTTTTGAGCTCACGGCCTGGCTCAAAATAGCGCCTTTCATCAAAGACATTATAAGTTGGCAAAAGCCCTTTGTTGTAGTAACCCAGGATTTGCCCATCTGAGATAATGGCAGCACTATTGAAGAGATTCTTTCCGGGACCTGTATTGTGGCGAACAAGCCCCACGATGATGCAAATGTTCGAAGAGGCCTTCACAATTGCACCTAGACATTTTTCTGTCGCCTCGATGAAATCGTCATGGAGAAGCAAATCTCCCGGGGCATATCCACAAATCGTCAATTCAGAAAACAGGACAATATCGGCTTTTTCCGCACGTGCCACATCAATTGCTTCGAGGATTTTCTTCGTATTCCCTTTGAGGTCCCCGATGATCGGATTGAGCTGTGCCATACAGATGCGCATAATCGCGATTATACCATACTAAAGATTACTTTAATTCCCAATGTGTTATCGTGTTTGACACAAAGGAGATAAGCATGGCTCAAGGCACATTGAAGATCAACACCGAAAAACTGCTTCCCATCATCAAAAAATGGCTCTATTCCGACAAAGAAATCTTCCTGCGCGAGCTCATCTCCAATGCCTGCGATGCCCTCTCGAAACTCAAAATCCTCCGAGAGCAGAAAGAAACCACCTTTGATGACAGTGAAATGCGCATCAGTGTCACTCTCGACAAGGAAAACAAGACCCTCACCATCACCGACACAGGCCTCGGGATGACCGCTGATGAGGTAGAAAAATACATCGCTCAGCTCGCTTTTTCCGGTGCCGAAGAATTCTTGGACAAGTACCAAAATGAGGACTCTGTGATCGGCCACTTTGGCCTCGGCTTTTACTCTGCCTACATGGTCTCTTCCAAAGTCGAAATCGAGACCCTCTCCTATCAAAATGGTGCAAAACCCGCCTTTTGGTCATGCGACGGCACCACGAGTTACACCATCGATGAAGGCTCCCGCGAGCACCGCGGGACAGCGATCACCCTCTTCATCGAAGACGAAGAATTCCTCGATGAAGCTCGCCTGCGCACCATCTTAAACCGCTACTGCGCCTTTCTCCCCTATCCCATCTATCTCAATGATGAGCACATAAATCACAAAGACCCCCTCTGGCTCAAATCTCCGTCTGATTGCACCGACGAAGAATACCTCGAGTTCTACCGTCAACTCCACCCTCTAGAAGAAGACCCCATCTTCTGGGTCCATCTCAACGTCGATTATCCCTTTCACCTCAAAGGTATCCTCTATTTCCCCAAGATCCATCAACGCTTTGATTTCCAAAAATGTCCCATCAAGCTCTTTTGCCATCGGGTTTTCGTCTCTGACAACTGCCAAGACCTCATTCCTGACTATCTCACCGTCTTGCGCGGGGCCATCGATAGCCCCGACATCCCTCTCAACGTCTCGCGCAGCTATCTCCAAATGAATAAAACCGTCCGCTCTCTGTCCACTCACATCTCCAAAAAAGTTGCCGATCGCCTCTCTGCCATCTACCGAACCGATAAAACCACCTTCATCAACCATTTTGAAGATGTAGAAATGATCCTGAAGCTCGGGATCATACAGGATGACAAATTCTATGACCGGGTCAAAGACTTCCTCATCTGGAAAAACCTCGACGGAGAATGGACCACCCTTGATGAATACCTCGAGCGACATCCCGACAAAATCTTCTACACGCAGGAGACAGACTCCCCCTTCCTCCAAGTCTACAAAGAGAAAAACATCGAAGTGCTGATCGCCAAAGGCCCTCTCGATGCTCCCCTGATGAACTTCCTCGAGCTCAAACTCTCCCCTGCCAAGTTTCAACGGATCGACGGCGCCCTCGACCCCTCAATCCTCGATACCGCGCGCGAAAAATCTCTACTCGACACAGAAGGCAGGCCCGAATCGGCCAAAATCGCCGATTTTGTCCGCTCATCGCTCAATATCGACAATCTTGAAGTCGAAGCAAAAAGCTTAGCTAGCGACACCCTCCCCGCCTTCATCATGATCGACGAGCAATCCCGCCGCATGCGCGAGACCCTCGCCCTCTCGACGAAAGAATTGCCCCCTGGATTTACCGATAAAAAGACCTTTGTGGTGAACACAAACAGCCCCCTCATCATTGCCCTGACAAAACACAGTGACAAAGAGCTCGCCAAAGACGTGCTCACCCACCTCTATCAGCTCGCGCAGCTCTCGCAAAAAGAGCTCTCTTCAAAAGAGCTGCCTCAGTTCATCGAGCGTAGCCGCAAAGTCTTGGAGCAACTTCTAACAGAGAAGTAATTTAGGAAGCGTTTTCAATGCTTGCTCGAATGGGACAATCTGGATATCGCCTTCTTTGGATGCCCGTTTTGCTCCGTTGATCAGATATAGTTTTGCCATAGGATAGAGCTTTTGAAATTCTAAAAGCCCACGCAAATCAGCAGGATGATGACGCGCCCCGCGCTTGATTTCAAAAGCCAAAATTCCTTTAGGGCCATAGGCAATAAAGTCGACCTCTGACCCACTTGTCGTTCTCCAATAATGCAGATCATAGCCGCCCTCAAAATAGTCATTAATCGCTTTGAGGTGTTGAAAAAACAAGGTTTCTAGAGCAATCCCGGAAATTTCCTCAGGGGAATCAAGTGGTCCCTTTGGGCGAATCGTCCGATACACGCCCACATCGAAGTAATAGAATTTTGGATGAGAGACCATTTTTCTTTTCGCCCGTTTCGTAAAAGACGAAAGACGAAAAGAAAGAAGAAGATCTTCGAGAATATCAAAATATCCGCCCACGACTTTTCGATCGATCCCACACTCTCGCGCAACTTCGGTCAAGTTCAAAATCGACCCTTGAGAAAAGCTAGCCGCGACTAGAAAACGGCTAAAAGCGCCTAAATTTCTAGTGATTCCCTCATGTAATACCTCTTCACGTAAATAGGTTTTGACATAGGATTCTAAGTACTTTTGAGGATTAGGCTCTGTCTGCACAGAGGGCAACATTCCAAAATTTATTGCTTTTTCCAAATCAAAAGCTTCCTTGAGCTCTGTTGCGGTTAGAGGATGCATCGCATAAGTCAGGGCCCGTCCAGCGAGGAGATTGGTCCCTTTTTTTCTCAGCGGCCTGGCGCTAGAACCTGTCAAAATGAATCGGTAGCGTTTTTGTTCAATTAGACGATGTACTTCATTGAGAAGGGCTGGAATTTTCTGAACCTCATCGATGATGATCCAATTGTTGAATTTTTTCGGAATCAGCTCTTCTAGTTGCCCAGGATATGCGAGTAAATCGACAAAAAGATCCGATTCCAAAAGGTCTAAGTAGAGAGCTTTTTTAAAATTGGAACGGACCCAGTGAGTCTTCCCCGTCCCCCTTGGTCCAAAGAGGAAGAAGCTCTTGTGATCTGGGGATTTCATTAATCTGCGGTACATAAACTCCATTTTACTCAGATTTTTGGCAAAGTCAATGCCAAAAATCAACGAAAAACGGGAAGACTTAATCCGGTTTTCTGTTGGGCTCGATTTCAAGCTCGTCGAGAAGTTTGCCCTCATTGTCGAAAGCCTCGGCGTGGCACTTTTCCTTATCGATCGTGAGAAGCCAATAGCAATTGGACTGGAGCGCCTTGGCCAAGTACCAATGGCGATGAGGCTTGTCCGGATAAACACCCCAAGCACCGTCTCCAAGATAGTAGATTCCAGCGGGATTCACCATCCCCTCTAGGATGGGAAACGTCCGCTTGAAAGTGTGGTTGTCGTGTTCTATCGAGATCTTCACCCCATTTTCTTCGAAAAGTGG
>SDBS01003351.1_pt1 | contig 15713 bp, 12 predicted proteins | sample 2277091 | NCBI WGS metagenome assembly SDBS01 (sample SAMN10404972, study PRJNA504765) | marine sediment metagenome | isolation source: marine sediment core GS10_PC15, 163 cmbsf | place: Arctic Ocean: Southern Knipovich Ridge | collected 2010 | reverse complement strand
AGAGTTCGTATGACTTTTGCCAGACATTCAACTCTTTGTAATTCTTTAGCATTTTTATCCGCCTGTTCTATGGCGGATCACTCGAACCCTTGCATCCTTGACCCCTTGAACCCTCTGGAACCACACCGTCTCACTTGAAGATTATTCACTTGACTTGCCTTAATTAGCTACAACTAATCGGGAGATGATCCAAAATTAATAACCGGAAGTTGTTCACTGGTAAGATCGGACAGATTTGGATACTTTTTGTCCTTTTCTGAAATGATCGGATCTTCAACAGGCCAGTCAATGCCGATTCCTGGATCAGACCAAACGATTCCCCCTTCATCATCCGGCACATAAAAATCCGAACATTTATATGATAAATGAGCGGTTTCACTCAGGACGCAGAAGCCATGGGCAAATCCTTCGGAAATAAAAAACTGGCGCATGTTTTGATCCGATAGATGAACACTAATCCATTGGCCGAAAGTCGAGGAGCCGGGCCGGATATCTACAGCCACGTCAAATATTTCACCGGTGATAACCTGGATTAGCTTGGCCTGCGGGTGCTTGATCTGGTAGTGCAACCCTCTGACGGTGTCCCGCACTGAAAAGGAAAGGTTGTCCTGAACAAATTTCCGGTTAATACCGGCCTCCACGTATCTCTTCTGGTTGTAGGTTTCCATGAAAAAGCCGCGGCTATCCTTGAATACCCTAAGCTCAATGATGAAGACACCTTCTATGGATGTGGTGATGATATTCACAATACTCGCCTTTTATAAAAAGCTCACCGCCCTAATGGGCGGGGGTTCTACCTTGCGGCATTGCTTCGCGGCGGGAAGCAGGCCGGTCAAAACAAACTATCCGGATTAGGCAATTGTATCCCTTTCATCCTCAAATTCTTTTTTTAGCTTTAATGATCGTTCCAGATATCTTTTCAGCTTTTCCTGTACTTTGCCATAAACAGTCCCTTCGGGAAAGTTGCCGTCTTCGTCCGGGGTTCCTGCCGCAACGCCGGTTAATATCTCTATCCCCTCTTCAACCGTAGAAACCTGATAAATATGAAATTCCCCTTTCTTAACGGCATCGACTACATCTTTCTTAAGCATCAGACTTTTAACGTTTGTCCGGGGAATTAATACACCCTGTTTACCGGTCAACCCTTTACTCTTACAAACGTCAAAAAATCCCTCAACTTTCTGATTGACACCGCCGATGGCCTGAATTTGTCCTTTTTGATTTACAGAGCCCGTTACCGCGATTCCCTGATGGATGGGAATGTCGGAAAGGCTTGAAATAACTGCATACAGTTCCGTGGAAGAGGCGCTGTCGCCTTCGATACCGCTGTAACTTTGCTCAAACGTAATGCTGATGGATACGCTGATGGGATAGTTTTGCGCAAAGGTTCGCCCTAAATAGCCGGAGAAAATCAGAACGCCCTTATCATGGGTCTTCCCGCTTAACTTGGCTTCACGTTCAATATTTATAACACCCTGTTTTCCCATATATGTTTCAGCCGTGATTCGGGAAGGACGTCCAAACGAGATGTCGCCAAGTTGAAAGACTGAAAGGGCGTTCACCTGACCGACAACATCCCCGCTCACATCGATCATTATGGTATCATCCACATAGGATTCATGTATCTTTTCTTCATACAGGTTATGCCGGAATTTGTATTCTTTGAATGCCTGGATCACATGTTTGTCTGAAACAACCCTCCCATTTTCTTTATGCGCCCAGTAATCGGCCTCTTTTAAAATTCCCATGATCGGTCCGAATCTGAGGGACAGCTTATTCTTGTTGGAGATATATTTTTCACCAAACTCTACAATAGCGGCAACACCTGGGGGCGTCAAAGGGAGGAGACCTTCTTCTTTGCAGGCCCGGGAAATGAAGCGGGCATATTTTTGAATAGTATCTTCGTTTTTCTCGACCTCATGGTCAAAATCTGCTCTGACCTTGAAAATTTTATTAAATTTTAAATCATAGTTCTGGAGCATGTGAAAAAGGTAATAGCTGCCCAGCAAGATTACCTTGACATCCAGTGGAATGGGTTCCGGTCGAAGCGATGAAGTGCCAAAGCCTAATCCTGAAGCTATATCTTCAATGAAAAGCAGTTTGTTCTGCAATGCCCGTTTGACCGCTTCCCACACAAACGGATTCATAAGGACGGATTCAATTTCCATTATCAGATAGCCGCCATTGGCTCTTAAGAAGGATCCGGCCTGAACCATGGTAAAGTCTGTAGTAACGGTTCCCATATGGGCTCTCTTTTCGATTTGACCGAAAACATTTTGATAGGTTGGATTTGTTTCAAAAATAACCGGTGCGCCTTTTAAAGATTTATTATCGACAAGCACATTGATCTCATACCTCTGAAAAGAGGGTTTGGCAGCTTGAAACATAAAGCCTTCAAGCGGTGGTTTTGCTTCCGGATAAGAGATAAAATCCTTGACATTTTCTAAGATATCCGCCTGGACCTCGTCCAGATAGACAAGGATATCTTTACAATCCTTGTATTCGTCCTTAATGATGTCCATCCGATGCCTCACCACAAACAGGGTGACCTCTTCCATCAATTTTTCCATTTGAGAATTCATTTTCTCATTGATCTTATTGACTTCCCGAACAGTCGATTCGATTTCGGCCTGTACGATACTGATATTTTTTTCGATTTCTTCCTGTTTTTCCTTAGGAAGGGCAAGAAACTCCTCCGGAGAAATCGTCTTTTCATTTACCATGGGAATAGTTTGATAACCGGCCTTTGTCCGGTTAATCTGTATATTCTTCTCCGCCGCCGACATTTCAAGTTTTTGAAGAATTTCTTTTTTTGGATCAGAATACTTTTTTTGGATATCAGACTGTCTTTCCTGATATGATTCATGCTCAAAGGCTTTGGGCAATTCCTCTTTTAGATCATCAATTAACTTGCTCATTGTTTTGCTAAACCGGGTTGCTTTCCCGGTAGGCACAGAGATGGTTTTGGGGCGGTATTCATCCTTAAAATTATTGACCATGCACCAGTCAACAGGGGATGGAATTGTTTCAGCATGCTCATTGACGATGTCTCTGATGATTGTCGATTTTCCGGTACCTTCAATCCCGGAGACAAATATGTTATACTCCGAACTTTTCATATTCAGGCCAAATTCGATGGCTTGCACTGCTCGTTCCTGACCGATAACTTCATCCAACGGCTCTATTTCCGATGTGTTCTTGAAAGTGAATATCTTGGGATCACATATACACCTGAGATCGGAAAGGCTCAATTCACATTTTTTTTTCATAATATACTCCTGCTCCACAGTTTGGTTTTTGGGACCGATTATATGATCATAGTTACTAATACGAGCATTTTCATTTAGACATGTAGCGGGTTGCCCAAGGCAAATTGCAGCCGGGCGGTGATGGTTCTTGTCGAAACGCAGGACAGCCGGAGTGGTCACCGGATGGGGTGAAGAATTGGTCAGGTTGGGTTTTATCAGGATTGCGGACTGCTTTTCCAGTGTGTTCCCGGCATTAATTTTATCAAATGCCGCGGCAACGGATTCATTATAGGAGCAAAAGTCGACCGTAGCTAATCGCATCAAAGAAACTCCCGGTGAGAACTCCGTAGGAATTCTCTAATTAGAGCTTCAAGCATAATCCAACTTCCACAGAAAAAAGTCGAATTTTTTACGAAACCGTTATATTTATTTACCTGTTAACCTTATTTCTCAATACCTGCGAACATCTGAAAGTGACCACTTTTCTTTTGTCCAGCATCATGTCTTCACCGGTAGCAGGATTCCGCCCTTTGCGTTCCTTCTTCTCTTTAACACAGAATTTGCCGAATCCGCTGATCAGAACATCTTCGCCGTTTTCCAGTTTTTTTTTGATGATTTCCTGTAGGGTCTCAACCAGTTGTAAACTTCTTTTTCTGGATATACCAAGATGATTCTGGATAGAGCCGACAATTTGTTCTTTTGTAAGAGTCATGGGTAAGTTACTCCTGTCAGTTAATAAAGATCTGTTGTTTAAGAAATCTTCAAATTTTCGGCTATGCTACTTTCATATCTTTCTTTTGTCAAGAAATTATGGATGTTATGCATCCAGGCCCGGATTTTTCATCCCGATTGAAGCGTGGTTTATTTGCTGGCATCAGGGATGAAGCCAGATAAATTCTTCATGAGAAATTCGTGCTAGAAGCTGTATCTGATTTCCACAAACAGGCGGTCATTATCTCCGATGTTTCTGAATCTTGCAAGATCCCCGGATTGATAAAACACTGCCCCGCCCGTAACCTTGACCGCGTCCGTCACGTCGTATTCTCCGGTAAAACGCTGAAACGCGCCGTCCTGGCCGGTCGCTCCAAAGGTCGAGGCCAGTAGAGTTATGGTGAGCGTTTCATTCAAAAAGTTTCGCTTCAATCTGACAACCGACTGGTACTCGTTCTCATTGGCTTCATCCGGGGCCTCTTCTAATAAATCGTCAAAGTTGCTAATATGACGGTTGACAGCCTCAACACTGATTGTGGTGTCTTGAAAGCCCGAATATTCGATTCCGGCAAAAACATCTGTCCGGGAATATGTGTTACCCGCGGCACTATAGAATTTCAGGCCGTCAAACCAGGCAAATTCTGCCTTTATCAGCCAGTTGCCCACAGCTGCGTTGAAGGCCGTGCCAATCATAGAAAGGCGGGCATGCTTCATTTCAGATTGCGGCGACGGTCCGCTGGAAATAAGCTCCTTATGGGGCGCGTCATTATAAATATCGGCCCGGTAAAATGCAATGTCCCACCCGCTGAAGATTCCGCTGATTGCAATGGCGAACTCTGTATTATCCATGCTGTCTGACGGTATATCTTCACGGGGAGGTGACGCTGTCACTGGATAGAAGTCGCTGCCGTATTCCGGGCTTTTGTTGAAACGGATTTCGTAAAGTGCGATTCCGGTCACGTTCCAATCTCCAGCATAGTAGTCAAGGCGCGTCATCGTGACAGGAAGCCGCAGGTCTTCAATGTCAGTTAAGCCTGGTTCCCGCATGTCAAGGGGATTTAAGACATCCGTAACCCGGATGTTGTCCGATTTGCCCCATACTACGATTTGCCGTCCGGCTTTTATGTCGAGGCTATGGAAAGGGCTGCCCAGAATATATGTCTCGCGAAGCTCCAGCTCTTTTTCGTAATTTTCCAGCACAGCATCGGTAAACTCGTCACGGCCCCGGATGCAATAAGCAAAATCGTATGCACCCTTGGCACTGATGTACGCCTGCCACGAATCTGAAAATTTTGTGCTCAGGTCAAGCTGCAACCCAACTCGCAGGCGGGACAGGCCGCGCCAGTCGGTTTCATCCGCTTCTGGCGCCTGGTGGGCGACATTCCAGGATGATCCTAACTTCAGATAGCCGTCCAGGCTGAAAACAGAAGGTCCGGGTTCGTCTTCGAACTCTACTGTGCCGGTATCTTCGCCTGTCTCTTCAAAGCCTTCCAGTATATCGTCGTCAGACTCCCTGTTTTGTTCGTCCTCGATTTCATCGTCAAAGCCCTCAACGATGTCATCAGATGGCTCTGCTTCAAACTCATCAAACCCTTCGGCAATGTCATTGGTATCCACAACCTCCGCGGCAATCAGCGGCTGCGGCAAAAAGACAAAAATCATCGCCAGAATCAACACAGCCGTAATAAATGAGTAGAGTTTAAATTGCATTATTCGTGAAGCAAGTTTCAAGTTTCAAACTCACAGCCCCTTTTCCAGCCTTCGAATGGTAAACAGTTCAAAGCTCAGATCCTGGTTGAACTTCACATCACTTAGCTTCAGTTCGGTTTTGTGGGTGGTTTCTTTGCCTTTTTTCTTGGTCATGTGGATCTCGGTGCCGATCCAGATGCCGTCGATATGGTCGAGCTGTTTCACGTCCAGATACTTGAGGTAGCCGCCGTCCCGCACCCAGTGCTTGGCCCGTATAACTACGAAGTTGTCCTGGCGCACGAAAAGAAGTGACTTCTCGTATCCAGTTTCATCAATGACCTCTCTGGTACGGGGGATGGACCAGATCACCCAGGTTTGCACACCCTTGACATCCATCGCCTTTTTCTTTTCGTAAAATGTGAAATCATAGTCTTCAAGATCCCTGGAAGTCATGTCAGCGTAGGTAAAGTCCGAACCCATGAAACTGCCGCTCTTGTCGCTTGATGCGATCCGTTTTGTTTTTCGAAGCGCAGGTAGATACAGCCACTGGTCATCGTCCCGGTCCGGATCGTCGTAATCAAAGGTGAGAAAACCTGTATCTTTGACATCTGCCGGATACAAAAAGAACATGATTTTGAGCGTGTCCTTGCCTTTGTCCTTCCAATAATTGCGGATTTTGCGGATGCGTCTCTTTTTCTTTTTATCGATGAGAATCATCTCCATACTGCTGGTCATGTTATCGCCGTCATCGCGGGCATCGACTTTTTCCATAATCGCCCGCGCCTCTGGGTCATCCGCGAATGCACCGGCAGCGTAAAAATTCGTGGTTAATAAAAGGATGAAAATTGCTGCGAGATATTTTTTCTTTGTTTTTTCCATTATGATCCTCCGTTAAACCCATTCTCTTTTTTACGATTAACCACCACCATGAGCGCCGGTGCGATAAAATAGTCGGAGACGAGTGCCATGGTGATGGTAAATGCAGTAAGCAAACCGAAATTATACAGGTTATTCATCGAAGCAAAAGTAAAGATGTAGAATCCGATGGAAAGAACAATACTGGTCACAAGCATGGCCCTTCCTGTGGTGTGAAGTGTTTCATGAACAGCCTCCACGGGGTCGCCGCTATTTTCATAGTAGCGGCGGAAGTTGTGCATGAAGTGGATGGTGTCGTCCACGGCCAGACCGATGGCGATACTGCCCACCATCATGGTGAACTGGTCCATGGGGATGTTCATCCAGCCCATTATTCCGAGGGTGAGTAGAATCGGAGCCAGGTTCGGAATCATGCTGAGTAAACCGATACGGACACGCCCGATGAGAATTATCATAAGAATCGTGATTATTCCGAGGGCCATTATATAACTTTTTGCCATGCTTTTGATGGCGTTGGATATGGTTCTGGCAAGAAGTGCTATCATACCGGTTACGGAAACTTTCGCCTCGGGGAAATTCTCTTTAAAGTAATGGCTTACAGTGTTCAGTAAACTGGAATACTTGATGGCGTCCGTAAAGGGGACCTTGATGGTGAACCGCGCTATGCTGAACTGGCTGTCCACAATATCTTCGAGATCATCCGATCCGCTGTTTTCAAAGAGCAGAAATTCCTGCGCCACCAGTTCCCGGTTTTGAGGAATGGTGTAGCAATCCGAGCGGTTTTCGTTGAGTGCCTGGTTAATCTCCTTAAGAATCGTGGTCAGAGACCATGCTTTTCCTATAAATACACTTTCGGTCTCCAAGGTTTCCAGATACGCTGCGGCCTTTTCCAGGCGGTTGAGGATATCGGGATTGTAAAGGCCGTTTTCCTTGCCGGTGTCGATGACGACTTCGAGGCTGATGGAGCCGCGCAATTCGCGATCTATCTTTTCCGTCGCCATGCGGATATAGTTCTTTTCCGGGAACCAGCCTAATACATGGTGGGAAAACCGTATCTTCGACGCTGAGGCTGTCGAAAGTATAATGACTATGGCGCCTATGACGAGAATTATATATGGATGACCGGTCGATAGGTTGCCGATTCCGGTAAGAAACCGGTCCATGAGCGTGGCTGTTTTTTTGCCGTCTTCTTCTTTTGGATTTCTGGCTTTTACCGGTACCAGCGCCAGCAAAGCCGGCAACAAAACAATAGTGTATACAAGCGAGATCATGACACCGATGCTGGCAAACCTGCCAATGTCGGCGATTGGAGCCAAATCCGCTGTTGAAAAGGAAAGGAGACCGCCCGCTGTTGTGACGCTCGTCATGAAAATTGCGAGTCCGGAATGGCCGATGGCATATACGATGGCTTCTTCTTTATCATAGTTCTGCCGGAGGCGATGATAGAATATGGCAAGAATATGCACTGAAGCGCCAATGCATACGGCAAGCAGAAACGAAGGAAGAATCTGCGTGGGAACCTTGATGGCTGCGCCGGCAGCCGCCATGATGCCGACTGTTGAAAGAAGCGTTAGAATAACTACCACCAGCGGCAAAAAAACGCCGGAAAGTCTGCGGAACATTATGAAAAGAAAAACTGAAGTGGTGACGATTGCAAGGGACACAAACTTTCTCATGTCATGCATCATCGATTGTTTTAGAAAGTGGGTCACCACAGGAGAACCTGCAACATAAACTGGAAAATCGGAGGCCTGGTAATTCTTCAGTATGTCTCGAACCGCATTGACAGCCGCACTGTTTTCAGCGTCGGTCAGGTATTGGCGTTTTGCGGGTGCAGACCCATTTGCGCCGGACGGTTCATGCGTTTCATCTTCGAACCCTTCCAGGATATCTGTTTCCTGCCCTAGTGAAGAATAACTGTGAGTTTTGATGACGATAGTGGTGAACTTGCCATCTTCGGATATGAGTGTATTCTTATACATGCGGTTGGTGATCACCCGTTCTTTCAGGGCTGCCATGTCCTCTTCGGTATCCGGCCAGTTTTCAAGCAAATCCTCCACGATGAGTTCGTCCGCCACGCCGCGAGTATTGCGCGCATTGAAAATGCTTATAATATCGTCAATATAAGGGACATTATCCTCAAGGTCCTGGTGGAGCGCTTTGATCTTTTTCAGAAACTTTTGATCAAAGACATTCGGCGGATTGATGGCGATAATGATGAACTCGTCCCTGCCGAACTGGTCACGAAAGGAATTATAGGCTAAAAGGGCCGGATCGTTTTCGTGCAGGAACCCTTCAGTTGAGGTGTCTATGGTAATTTTCGGAATCTGGGAAACCATGGCCGCGATGATGGCGAGCATGATAAGAATCGTTTTGATTCGGTTATGGTATAGGATGCGTGCAAAATGTTCGAACCATTTTTCAACACGATTTCTGAAATCTGTCACAATTAATCTCCTGCAATAAAATCGTTTCACTACTTTTATTGCCTAAATCCTGCAAGCGTCGAGTTTGCCGCCCAGGTGAAATCGGCGCTCCCGAAGGGTAAACAATTTTGAAAATATCATAATAAAAGTGCCGCATTAATTTTGATGAATAAACTAGCTGATTTAAATCCTTTCAGCACGCTGTATATATTTATAATTTAAACTCCTTCAAGATTGACGATCTCGTAAAAAGTCAATTTTAATACTGGATGCCCGCTTTCGCGGGCATGACGATATTTATATCTATTTGACATTACTTCCTTTATTGTCATTCCCGCGGAAGCGGGAATCCAGAAAAATGGCAAATTTTGACTTTTTACGAAGCCATCAAGATTGTTTATGCTGGTTTTAGGTTATAAGAAATTCGGGATAGTGATAACAGAATGGATAGAAATAACAGTGTGTTAAAAAGTACATGCTCAGGGGAAGTGGCTTCGGTAAAGGACAGTTGATCGGTTCCCTGGAACCGCAGTGGCGGCGTGTTTCGATTTGCCAAAGTATGATGACGAATTTAGTTGACCGAAAGACGCACTCCATGCGGTGGAAGGAAACCGATCATATCCGGCAATCTGGTAAATACCAGATTGCCGAAGTTTGATTATTGAACAACTTCAAAGTCAACGGTATCCAGCACGTTTCCTGATTCATCGAGTACATCCACATGCCATGCGCCTATCTCATGGGCCTGCAAGATCTTTGAACTGTATGTGCGCCAACTGCTTGATTTTACAGTCAATGAAATCCGAGCCCTCTCGGTATCACCAAAGTACCAGACATGGGCAATCTCAACATCAGTTTCAGCGCCGACAATTTTCGTAAAGCAAAAGAGCTTTCCCACCGAAACAGAAAAACTGTCTCCTGCACCAACAGGTTCACGATCCACTACATCTTCACAAATAACGGCAGACTCAACTTCCAAAACAGCTTGTTCCTGCTGGGCTTGTGCTGGTTCAGCAGCTGTTTCCTGCTGGGCTTGTGCTGGTTCAGCAGCTGTTTCCTGCTGGGCTTGTGCTGGTTCAGCAGCTTTTTCCTGCTGGGCCTGAGCAGTGACCACAAGAAAAAGGCATATGCATATTAATACAAAAGCCGTACGTGAAAGGGTATAAATGCGTTTCATAATTACTCCTCCTTGATGAATAGATTAATAATAAAAAAGAACCGCAAAAAAGGATTGGCGCCCAAATGCGCCAATCCTTTTTAAAAAATCAATAAAAATTAATTGGCGCTTTATTACAGCAAAAAAGGCACCATTAGCAGTGCAACAACATTTAATATCTTGATCATCGGGTTAATAGCAGGACCCGCGGTATCCTTGTAAGGATCGCCTACTGTGTCGCCGGTAACAGCGGCCTTGTGAGCATCGCTGCCCTTGCCGCCCAGGTGGCCGTCTTCAATGTATTTTTTGGCATTGTCCCAGGCAGCTCCACCGGTTGTCATGGAAATCGCAACAAAAACACCGGTAACGATACTACCGATCAGAAGTCCGCCCAGTGCAACCTTGCCCAGCACTAAACCGATAACAATTGGTGCACACACCGGCAGAAGTGCAGGAACAATCATTTTTCTTAGGGCAAACTTGGTCACGATGTCAACGCAGGCGGCATAATCGGGTTTGGCAGTACCTTCCATGATGCCGGGAATTTCCTTGAACTGTCGTCTTACCTCTTCTACAACGGCCCCACCGGCCTCGCCAACCGCTTTCATGGCAATAGAAGCAAACAGGTACGGTAAAAGCCCGCCGATAAAAAGACCTATGATAACGTTTACATCGGACAGGTCGAATTTAATGGCAGCCCCTTTGCCGTGGATGGTAAATTCCTGTACATAGGCTGCAAACAGAACCAGAGCCGCCAGACCGGCAGAACCAATGGCATAACCCTTGGTAACCGCCTTTGTGGTATTTCCCACTGCATCCAGCGGATCGGTGACCGCCCTGACGCTCTCATCCAGTCCCGCCATTTCGGCAATTCCGCCGGCATTGTCGGTAATCGGCCCGTAAGCATCAATGGCAATCACCATCCCGGTCATGGAAAGCATCGACATGGCTGCCATGGCAATGCCGTAAAGGCCCGCAAAGTAATATGCCAAATAAATTGCCAGGCAGATGGCAAGAATCGGAGCAGCCGTGGCCTGCATACTCACGGCCAGACCGGCGATTATATTTGTGCCGTGGCCGGTTGTAGATGCATTTGCAATCCTTTTAACCGGTCCGTAAATGCCTGTGTAGTATTCGGTAATGATAACAATAACAACAGTAAGAACTAGCCCGATAAGTGTTGAAAAGAAAATGTTCATGGCGGAAATTTCACCCAACCCGCCCATGAACTTTTGGCAGGCAAAGAAAAATGCGATGCCCGCCAGTATGGCAGCACCGAACATTCCCTTGTACAATGCGCCCATGATGTATTCACTCTTTCCGAGCCTCACAAAGAAAACGGCGATCATGGAAGCGATGATTGAAATGGCACCGAGCACCAGCGGGAATTCAGTTACCATGGGGATTTTGGGCCAGAGAAGGGTACCAATAAGCATGGCAGCCACAGCCGTAATCGCATAGGTCTCGAAAAGATCGGCCGCCATACCGGCACAGTCGCCCACATTGTCTCCGACATTGTCAGCAATCGTAGCCGGGTTTCTTGGGTCATCTTCAGGGATGCCGGCCTCGACCTTGCCCACCAGATCGGCACCGACATCAGCTCCCTTGGTAAAGATACCGCCTCCGAGCCGTGCGAAAATCGAGATCAGGCTTCCGCCAAAACCGAGGGCCACCAGGGCGATAACGGCATCTTTGGCCGGCGTTCCGATGGCCAGCAGCAGGGTATAGTAACCGGCCACAGATGCGAGTGCAAGACCGGCCACTAACATACCGGTAACAGCTCCGCCCTTGAAGGCCAGAGCCAGACCGGGCGCAAGCCCTTGTTTGGCAGCTTCTGTTGTCCTTACATTGGCTATAACCGATACCCGCATGCCAACATACCCTGCAACGAATGATGCCACTGCACCGATCATAAATCCAATGGCGGTCTTTACACCAAGGGCGAAAATTATGATAATGAAAATAACGATACCTGCCGCACCCATACTTTTGAGCTGGCGGTTAAGATATGCAATAGCGCCTTCTTTAATAGCCCCGGAAATCTCCTGCATCTTTTCATCTCCGGCAGGCGCCGCCTTAACGCTTGCGGCTAGAATAGCAGCAAAAATTACTCCAACGGCACCGACCAGCGCGCAAATCAACGGAATATTGTTCATTACTACCTCCATTCTTTCCTTCATCTGAAAACTTAGCTTGAAATTAAAATTCTTTTGTCGTTGAACCTGTTCATCCCTTCCTTTGTACCTTTACAAAGGATTGTAACGACGGCATCCCGGGCCCTTGTGATGATCTGATCAAGAACTTTTTTTTCATTTGCACTAAACCCGTCCAGAACATGATCAGCAGTACTGATCCTGGCCTCAGGACGCCCGACACCGATGCGAAGACGCGCAAAATCACCTCCTCCAAAGGCATCCATTAACGATCTTACACCTTTGTGTCCCCCATCCCCTCCTTTCTCATTTATTTTCAATCTTCCAAAGGCAAGGTCTATGTCGTCATGAATTGCCAACATATCCTCACATAATATCCTGAAATAATTTGCGATTTTCTGCACCGGAGGCCCGCTCAGGTTCATAAAAGCCATCGGTTTTACCAGTATTATCTCAACACCGTCTACGAATCCGCGTCCGAATATGGTATCAAACTTTCGTTTTACAAGGGGAATAGAAAAAGCGTCTGCAACTTCATCCACTACCATGAACCCGGCATTATGACGGGTTTTTACATAGGCATCACCCGGATTCCCCAGCCCCACAACCAGGCGTACGCGTTTTTGCGACATATATAAATTCCGTAAAACTATTCTTCATCACCGGCCTCAGGTGCTTCTCCCACTTCTTCTTCAACTGCTGCCTCTTCCTCTTCTTCGACCGGCTCTTCTACTTCTTCAATCTTCGGGATGAGCATCGTTACCACCGTAAAATTCTCATCTTCTAAAAACTCGATTTCACCTTCCAGAGTAATATCTCCAACATGGATCGAATCTCCAATATCAAGGTCCGCAATATCAATTTCAATCGAATCCGGGACCTCGAACGGCAGGCACAATATCTCGAGCTCACGCCTGATGATCTGCAATATACCGCCAAGCTCTACGCCTTTTGACTTACCTGTCGTTACAATAGGGACTTTTACCCTGATCTTACGATCCATGGCGATTTCATAAAAGTCAACATGCAAGAAATTCCGCGAAACCGGATGGGTTTGCAATTCCTTGACAATGGCGGATCTGGTGTATGTTTCACCGTCTTGAATAACAAGGTTTAAAAAAAGTTGGCTGGCCCCGCTCTTTTTCAAAACTTGGTCGAAGTCACTAATATTCACGGAAAGCAAAACAGGTTCTGTTCCCGGTCCGTAAAACACAGCAGGTATCTGCCCTGACTGCCGCAACCTGCGTGCAGGACCGTTGCCCACCGTTGTCCTTATATTCGCATTTAATTCTAATAACTCCAAATATATTTCCTCCCTGAAAATACTCTTTTATACAAAAAGAGAGGTCACAGAATCTCCCCTGAAGCTGCGGATGATTCCCTCTCCCACAAGCATTGCAATCGAAAGCACCTTTATCTTGTCACAGGCCTGGGCATTCTTTTTTAAAGGGATCGTATCTGTCACAACCACGGTTTTTAAAATCGATTTCTCAATCCGTTCAATCGCCGGACCTGACAGCACAGGATGGGCACAGCTGGCATGGACCTCATTAGCACCATTTCTCATGATAGCCTCGGCAGCCTCGGTCAACGTACCGGCTGTGTCAACCATATCGTCAATGATAACCACATCCTTTCCAACAACATCGCCGACTAGAGACATCGCCTTGGCCAGGTTGGGAGCATCCCTGCGCTTATCAACAACAGCGAGTCCGGCATTTAAGCGCTTTGCATAAGCTCTGGCCCGTTCAACCCCACCTGCATCCGGAGAAACGATCACAAGATCCTTATTAAAATTAGCCCTGATATAATCGATAATAACCGGGGCAGCAAAAAGATTGTCCACCGGAATGTCGAAAAAACCCTGAATCTGCCCGGCATGCAAATCCATAGTAATGACCCTGCCGGCACCGGCAACCGTCAGCAGATCCGCAACAAGTTTGGCGCTGATCGGAACTCGCGGCGCCACCTTCTTGTCCTGCCGTGCGTACCCGTAATATGGTATTACTGCCGTTATCTTGGCGGCCGATGAACGCTTAAATGCATCTATCATCAAAAGAAGTTCAACAAGGTTCTCGTTCACCGGCGGGCATGTTGACTGGATGACAAAAACTTCTTTTGCTCTTACATTTTCATCGATTTCGATCTGGATCTCACCGTCACTGAATCTCTTAACCTTGTCACCGCCAAGAGGCACATTGAGATAATCACATATTTTTTTTGAAAGGACAGGGTTTGAATTGCCCGAAAAAATTATAAAATTATCCATATTTATTGCTTGACCATTTCCAAATTAACAAATCTGGCTGGGGCGGGAGGATTCGAACCCCCGAATGCAGGAACCAAAATCCTGTGTCTTACCGCTTGACGACGCCCCAGAAATTACAGGGTCCAAGATCCAGATTGTTTCATGCAGCATGCATTATATATCCTGTGTAATCATATCTGCATGATAAATCTGCCATTTATCGTTCTGAGCAAGGGTACGTCCAGCCTTTCCGGCCTTGTCAAAATCAGAAAAAAGACCGAATACTGTCGGCCCGCTTCCTGACATGAGAGCTCCCAGTGCTCCCTGACACATTAATGCCTCTTTTGCTGCAAAGATGGCGGGATACTTTGATGCAACGATGGTTTCAAGATCATTGCACAAATGGTATCTTGGATCAAAACTATGATTATTCAAAAAGAGATGTCTAAGTTTTTTTTTACATTTTGTCAATCCCAAATTCAAACTTTTATAAACCTCGGCTGTTGAAACACCGAATCCAGGAAAAATCAACAATATTTTTAGTTTTTTAAGCCCCTGGTAAGCTTCCAGTTTCTCGCCTATCCCCGAAGCTATTGCCGGTTTCCTGAAAATGAAAAAGGGTACATCAGCCCCGATTGAAAGCCCCATGGGCATTAGTTCATCCCGGGAAAAAGGATACCCGTAATATCGGTTTAATCCCAATAAAACGGCAGCCGCATTACTGCTTCCCCCACCCAGACCGGCTGAAACCGGTATCTTTTTTTCGATGAAAATTTTTACGCCTTCATTTTTGTTCAGTGTCTTTAAAAAAAGACTTGCAGCACCAAAGGCAAGGTTTGTTTCATCTTCCGGGACATTAGGGTGAACACAAGCAACTGTTGTTTCCTTGACGCCAAAGACAAGTGAAACCGTATCGTAAAGTCCGATACAGCACATCAGGGTAACCAGATCATGATAACCGTCGCTTCTTTTTCCTGTAATCTGCAAAAACAGGTTTATTTTAGCAGGTGAAAGAATCTTCATATGGCCAATATCTTTTTCCATATTCTTTTTCAGTTCAATAACACGGTATCACCTGCAAATGGCAAACCCAGAGCAAGAAATTGGTTTTAAAACCGCTCCTGCTCTGGAGCACTGCCGCTTATCCTTTTTCTTTGACATATATCATCCTCAGGTCATATAGAATATTTTTCAGCATGTTCTCTT
>SDBS01003348.1_pt1 | contig 15723 bp, 14 predicted proteins | sample 2277091 | NCBI WGS metagenome assembly SDBS01 (sample SAMN10404972, study PRJNA504765) | marine sediment metagenome | isolation source: marine sediment core GS10_PC15, 163 cmbsf | place: Arctic Ocean: Southern Knipovich Ridge | collected 2010 | reverse complement strand
CGGCGGGCCTGTTCTGCCACGATGAGGGGGTCCACTCCGCCATAAGGCGGGCATTCTACACGAAAGTCCCGTAATCCGCTGTGTTTACCAGCGCCCGCCATGAAGCCCTCAGTCGGTGTGCCTATGTTAGTCCGCAAAGCTCGCCAGCTTTCTTCTGCCGGCCGGCACGTAACGTTCAAATGTGAAACTGCAATAAATACTCGACGGTTGCGATGAGGTTCGGTTTTGGTGTTGGGTATTGACAATATTTTATTTGTAATATACAACTAAACTCGGAGATTGAATGAACGATCTGGAAACTGACTCCCCAGAGCAGGCCCGGAGGTTGTTGGAGGGTATCCGCGCGCTGGTACGCCGATTCTCGGTCGCCGAGCGCGCCGACATCAGCTGTTGCGGCATGACCGTCGCCCAGGCCGCCACCCTCGAGGCTCTGGAGGACAGCAGCCTGCGGCTCAGCGAGCTGGGCCAGCGGCTGGGTATCACCCCCAGCACCCTCACCCGCAACCTCGCCCGTCTCGAGGAGCGGGGCTTGGTGATCCGAGAAACCGACCCCGTCGACGGGCGCGCCCAGCGGGTGATCCTGAGCCCTGCCGGACGGGCAGCCGCGGACGGGGTCCGCCGCCAGGAAGAGGCGTTCGCCGAATCGGTCCTCAACCACCTCCCGAAGGAGTCCGTAACAGGCACCCTCACAGCGCTCGACCAGCTGCTGACCGCTATCCGCGCGGCCACCGAGAACTGCTGCCCGGGCGCGTACGACCACCTCATGACGGAAATCATTCCGTCGCCAACCCATGGAGCAAAGCATGAGTGACAAACCCCTACAGTCCAACCTCGATCCTTCCGACGCCGAGGCGGTGGTGCGGACCGTTCGCGAACGATACGCCGGAATCGCCAATACCGGTTCGTCGTGCTGCGGGTCCAACGGCGGCACGGGCGGCGGCATCGCGGAGGCCGTGGCCACCAATCTCGGTTATGCAAGCGTCGATCTCGACCTCCTGCCGGAGGGGGCCAACCTCGGCCTCGGTTGTGGCGCGCCGCTCCAGCACCTCGAGCTCGAAGAGGGCGAGGCCTTCCTCGACCTCGGGTCCGGCGCCGGCATCGATGCCCTGATCGCAGCGCGACAGGTCGGCCCCGCCGGCCGGGTCATTGGCGTCGACATGACCCCGGTGATGCTCGCCAAGGCCAGGGATAATGCGGCCGGGCACGACAATATCGACTTTCGCGAGGGTCGCCTCGAGGAGCTTCCGGTCGATGACGCCTCGGTCGATGCAGTCACCAGCAACTGCGTCATCAACCTGGTACCCGACAAGGCCGTCGTGTTCCGCGAGATAGCCCGTGTTCTCAAACCCGGGGGACGCATGGTGATCTCGGACGTGATTCTCGACGGAGAATTGCCTGAGGCGGTTTCGCACGACGTTCTCGCCTACGTCGGCTGCGTGGCCGGCGCCGAGAAGCGGGAATCTTACTTCCAGAAGCTCGCCGATGCAGGGCTCACCGATCTCGAGATCATCAAGGACGTGGATTTCCTGGAAATAACCGACAAGGCAGCACCGGCTGAAGTGTTGGCAATCATGGAGTCCGCTGGAATCTCCAGGGACGATGTCACGGGCATCGTCCGCTCGGTCACATATCGCGCTCGCAAGGCGTGAGGCTTGGGGCGTGAGGCGTGAGGCTTGGGGCTTGGGGCTTGGGGCTTGGTGGAGCTCCACTCCCAATGGTCGAAGTTTCTCTTTGAGCCTGTCAAGCCTCAGGCCTCAAGCCTCACGTCCTCATAATCTCACCGTCGGGTATGGACGTCGGTTGAAGTAGACTTCCCCGGTGAACTTGGAACTCGAACTTGCTCTGCGCTTTCTGCGCCGCCGATCCGGGGTGCTGCTCCGCGGCACCTCCCTGGCAGCCTTTGCCGGGGTGGCGCTCGCCGTGGCTGCGCTGGTCATCACACTGGCCCTGATGAACGGCTACTCGCAGGCGATCGCCACCGCCCTGCAACGGGGCAATGCCCACATGGTCGGCTTCGCCCTCGGCTCGCTGGAGCCCGAAGAAGCGGCCGAACTCGCGCGCCGTTTCGCCGGAGTGAGCGGGGTGCGGCGGGCGACTCCGGTCACCTATCTTTCGGGACTGCTGGTAGACCCCTCGGAACCCACCAACCCGATCCCCGTCACCCTCAAGGCTGTCGCCGATCCACCGTCGTACACCGGGCTCGACGTCTGGCCGGCGGATCAGGGTCTGGTCGCAGTCTTCGGCGGGCGACTTTCGGAGCGGGTCGGAATTTTTCCGGGCGACACGGCTACCGTCCGCCTCCCACCGGAGGGAGGATCGTGGATCCTCCCGGCGTTGCGGCTGGAGGTCGTCGGGACCTTTCGGCTCGCCTTTGCAGAGTTCGACGAGCAGTGGATCACCATCCCCCTCTCCGAAACGCTCCGGGTGCTCCCCGAGCTCGGCGTGGCCGGTATCGAGATCGAACTTTCGGATCCGATGGCCGTGGATCGCGCGCGGGAGAACCTCGCGGACCTCGATTCTCGTCTGTTCTTCACCGATTGGCGGGAGATGAACAGCGCCATGTTCGCCGCCATCCGCTGGCAGACCCTGTCGCTCTTCGTCGTGCTGAGCCTGGTAGTGGCGGTGTCCTCGTTCCAGGTGAGCTCGGCGCTCGTGGTTCTCGCCATCGACAAGCAGCGCTCCACCGGAATGCTGCAGGCATTGGGCGCAACGCCCGCCATGATCCGCAGGGTGCTGGTGATCTCCGGATTGCTGCTCGGGGGCTCAGGGGTCGCAGGCGGGATCGCCTTCGGCTGCGTCGCGAGCTGGATCATGACCGCCACACGCGCCATCCGCTTTCCACCCGGTCTCGCCCGCATCTACATGGTGGACTCGATACCGCTGATCCCAACCCCCCTCCACCTCGTAGGGGTAGCGGGCGTGTGCCTCCTGCTGGTCTTTGTTGCCTCGACATGGCCGGCGTGGAAGACCTCGCGTCAGGACCCGGTAGCGGCCCTGCGGGCCGTCTGACGTTAAGACGTTGCAACGTTAGAACGTTAGAACGTTACAGCGTAAAAAGATTTTCCCTCCCGTCCGCATTTTGAGAATCCCGCCGGAAGCGGGGGTGGGTGGGCGGATCATTCAACGTTTGATCGTTCAAACGTTCAACGTTCAGCAGTGTCACCGTGATACGCTGATCAGAGACTCTGCCGCGCCCCACGTCCGTGAGCACGCTCACATTCGCCAGCGGTGCGGAGAGTCATTATTGGTATCAGTGCATGTATGAAATCCAGTTTCACCCGGCGAACATCCGCAAACAGGTGCGCTACCACTTTCTCAGCACGAAAGGGTTCCGCTGGCTGGTAGTGGTCTGGGCCGTTCTCGTGATGGTGCTGGCGGCGGGCACCATTCTCGCTCCGCTCGGCGTGCGGTCCCTGCTCCTCACCGGGCAGCTCCATTCCCTAACCCACCAGCACGACCTGCAGCACGAAATTCTCACCCAGCGCAGCGCCGCCCTCGACCGCCTCGAAAGAGAGGTCACCTCCGCGCGCGCTCTCCAGCGCCAGATGAGCCTGATCCTGGGCGCGCCCCAGGGATCAAAGGGCCTCGGCGGCTACCCCGAACCGGAAATACTCGACCTCGAGGTCCCCGAGGCCAGCCTTGCCGTTCGGCGGGCACTCAAGCTGGAATCGGACTCCAAGGCCCTGCTCACCCTGGCGGACGAGCTCGCAAGCTTTGCCCAGTCCAACGAGGACCTCGCCCAGGCCGTACCGTCGATCTGTCCGCTGCCCGTCGGCAGCTTCGTTCTCACCTCGCCGTTCGGAACCCGCACGTCACCCTTCACCAATACGGTCGATTTCCACTCCGGGATCGATCTCGCCGCCCACGAAGGCACGCCGGTGCTGAGCACCGGAGGCGGCAGAGTGGTCTTCGCCGGCCGCTACCCGTTGCGGCGCAACGTCCGCTGGTGGCGTTATGGCAACGTCGTCGTCGTCGCCCATGGCGAGGGTTACCTCACGATCTACGCCCACCTCCAGGAAATCACCGTGCGACGGGGCGCCGATCTGCGTCGCGGCGAGGAGCTGGGTACCGTCGGCAACACCGGATGGAGCACCTCACCCCACCTGCACTACGAGGTCCGGGTGAGGGAGGAGAAGGGCGACGAGCCGATGCCGGTAGACCCTAGGATCTACATACTCAACTACCAGTGGACCGGCCACGAAGAGCTTCTGGTTCGCGGCCGCAAGGCGCCCGTACTGCCGTTCGACCCGCTGCCGTCGCGAATGCGAGGGAGGTAAATCCATGGAAGAGGTCAAGAACTTTCCGACCATGATCATCCCCAACGGCACCGACATCTCGGTCAACGAGAACGGTCAGCTGACCATCCGCACACCTGGAAATCTCGTGATCCAGAACTCGGGTGTGTATTCGGTGATCGAGTCCCTCAGCGGTTCGGTGCGCATCGACCCGGACGTCAAGGTCGAGGCCATATCGGTGCAGGCGGCAGAGTCGTGCTTCGTCGCCGGCCAGCTGACGGCGTGGCGCGTCCGCGCTCGGACCATCACCCTCGAAAAAGGTGCACAGGCCAACATCATGCTCCAGGAGTCCGAGTCCCTGGAGCTCGACCGTAACGCGCGGCTGGTGGGGAACTTCGCCTCCGAAAAGGAGCTTTACCTGATGCTGGGTCGCTTCAGCCGCCAGTTGCGCGACCTGCCCAACGGCTTGTTCGCACGTGACGAATCCGGCGCACAGATCCCGGCCGACACCTCCCCCGACACCTCTGCCGAGGCGCCATCCGAGGGAACTTTCGCCTCCCCGGACGGCGAGGGCGAGCCGCCTCCCCGACAGCGCCAGGAGCAAAGCGAGGTGCTGTCACTGGTCAGGGTAATTTTGGAGCGAGAGATCGGCAGGGTCGGTGCAACGGGCGCGGGTCGTGAACCTCTGGAGAAGCTTCTCGAGCTGGTGCGCACGAAGAACATCGACGATCTCATCGACGGATACCGATACCTGATCTCGCAGGTCGAGAATCCCACCAAGGAGCTGGAACGGGCCGAGGAGATCATCGCCAATATGGTCGGCGAGAGCTGAGCTTCAATACAGACCAATTCGCCCCGGCATGTGAAGGCGAACCGCCTGCACCATCCGGCTATAACCCGCATTTTCCACGAGCTTTCTGCTGCGACCCGACTCCACCGAATGTTGGTCCTCCGAAAGCCCCGAAGGGGCGTCAGATTCATAGCCTGCATTTCTCACCGGTGTGTCTACTGCGGACGGCAAATGCTACTCTGCTGCGTGAGCTTGAGGGAGGATGTTGGGTCCATGAGCGAGTCCGATCAGATCGAGAGAACGCCTCTTTACGACGAGCACCTGGCGGCCGGCGGTCGGATGGTGGAGTTCGCGGGTTTCGAGCTCCCGGTCGAGTATACGAGCCTGGCCGAGGAACACCAGGCGGTACGGAACCGGGCCGGGCTCTTCGACGTTTCGCACATGGGCGAGATCGTGATTCGCGGCCCCGGCGCATTCGACTTCGTACAGCTGGTTTCGTGCAACGACCACTCGAAGATGACCGTCGGCCGCGCCCAATACACTGGTCTGATGTACCCCGAAGGCACCTTCGTCGACGACACTCTGGTCCACAAGATGGCCGACGACGAGTACCTGCTGGTGGTCAACGCCGCCAATCGCCGCAAGGACTTCGCCTACCTGTCCGATCTCGCGCGTGACCACGACGGCGTGGAGGTTGCGGATCTGTCCGACGACTACGCCCAGATCGCGCTCCAGGGACCGCTTGCCGCAGAGGTTCTTCAGCCGCTCACACCGCAGGATTTGAGCGAGATCAAGTACTACCGATTCGTCACCGCCGAGGTGGCCGGCGCACCGGCCCTCGTCGCCCGCACCGGCTACACCGGTGAGGACGGCTTTGAGGTCTACGTCGGACCTTCTGCCGCCCCCGACATTTGGCGGGCGATCCTCGCCGCGGGCCAAACCAAGGGAGTTCAAACGGTCGGTCTGGGCGCCCGCGACACCCTCCGCCTCGAGGCCGGCATGAGCTTGTACGGCAACGACATTGACGAGACCACGACGCCGCTCGAAGCCGGCCTCGACTGGATCGTCAATCTCGGCAAGGGCGATTTTATCGGCCGCGATGTGCTGGAACGACAGAAGGAAGAGGGCCTCGAACGCCTCCTTGTCGGCTTCGAGATGGTCGACCGCGGCATAGCCCGCCACGGCTACCCGGTGATGCTCGATGCGGGTGGCGAGCCGGTCGCCAACGTCACCTCCGGAACCCGGTCGCCGACCCTTGGCAAAGCACTCGGCATGACCTATCTTCCGATCGAGGCGGCAACGGTGGGCAAAGAGTTCTTCGTCCGCATCCGCAGCCGGGTGGTTCGCGCACGGGTCGTCGAGCTTCCGTTCTACTCACGAAAAAAGAAATGACGTGAAGGAGGAATCGCAATGTCCGTACCCAACGATCTGCGCTATCGCCGCTCACATGAGTGGGCCCGGGCCGAGGGCGACACGGTGGTGATGGGGATTTCCCACTACGCCCAGGACCAGCTCGGCGAGGTGGTCTATGTGGAACTGCCCGAAGTGGGCACCGGCGTTGCCGCCGGCGAGGAGCTCGGCACCCTCGAGTCGGTCAAGGCTGTCTCCGAGTTCCTGGCGCCGGTCGGCGGCGAGGTGACCGAGGTCAACGAGCGTCTCGAGGACAATCCGAACCTCGTCAACGAGGACCCTTACGGCGAGGGCTGGCTGGTCAAGATCAGCGGTTCCGTCGAAGGTGAGGACCTCCTCGACGCCGGGGCGTACCAGGAGTTCCTGGAGGAGGAGAGCGGCTGATGCACCCGTGGGTTGGCGCCGGTCTCGACGACCAGCGCCACATTCTCACCATGCTCGGTCTGAAATCCGTCGACGACCTCTTTGCGTCGATCCCGGCCGAGGTGTGTGTGGAACGGCTCGATCTGCCGCCGGCTCAGGATGAAGGTGGAATACGAAAGACCTTTGCCGCGATGGCGGACGCCAACGTCGTCATGGACTCCCTGCCCTGCTTCCTCGGCGCCGGCGTGTATCGTCACCTGCAGCCCGCAGTGGTCGACGCGGTCCTTTCGCGGGCCGAGTTCTTCACCTCCTACACGCCGTACCAACCCGAGATCGCCCAGGGCACCTTGCAGGTCGTCTTCGAGTTCCAGACCCTGATAGGCCGCCTCACCGGCCTTCCGATAGCCAACGCCTCGTTGTATGACGGCGCAACCGCCCTGGTCGAGGCGGTGCTCTTCAGCCACCGCGTGCTGCGGGGCAAACGCGACGTGGTCGTGGTGGCCGAGACCGTTCACCCGATGTACCGGAAGGTCCTCGACACCTACAGCAATGCCGCCGGCATCGAGGTCGTGGTCGTACCGCCTGCCGATGACGGCCGACTCGACCCGGAGCAGGTTCGCACCGCCGCGTCGGACCGGGCCTGCTGCGTCGTCCTCCAGTCGCCGAACTTCCTCGGCATCGTCGAGGATCTTCCTCCACTCGCCGAGGCCGCCCACGAGGGCGGCGCGCTGGCGGTACAGGTCGTGACCGAGGCTGTCTCTCTCGGCCTCCTCGCCGGCGGCGGCAACTTCGGTTTCGACGTCGTCTGCGGTGAGGCCCAGAGCTTCGGGGTCGCGCCCGGCTTCGGCGGTCCACACCTCGGCTTCTTCGCCTGCGGATCGAAGCACGTGCGCCAGATGCCGGGGCGGCTCGCCGGCGAAACCGTGGACGAGGAAGGCAACCGCGCCTTCTGTCTCACCTTGTCGACCCGCGAGCAGCACATCCGGCGCGCCAAGGCGACCTCCAACATCTGCACCAACCAGGGTTTGATGGCTCTCGCCGCCACGGTTTGGCTCGAGGCCGTGGGCGGCGCGGGCCTGTGCGAGCTCGCCACCTCGTGCCTGGCGCGGAGCGAGGAGCTCAAACGGCGCATCGCCGACCTCGACGGCCCGTGGAGGCTCGCCTATCCCCAGAGCCCGACCTTCAACGAGTTCCTGCTGCTCGGTCCGGGCGCCGGGCCCGACCTCATCGATCGTCTCGCGGGGGAGAAGGTGCTCGCCGGTGTTCCCACCGCAACCTGGGGCGGCTCGTGGCCCGACGGGATCCTGGTCGCGGTCACCGAGCGCAACTCCGCAGCTGATATCGAAGCTTTTGCGGCCGCCATGGAGAAGCAGTCATGAGGCGCCGCGCGATCCGCTCGGAGCCGCTCTTCTTCGAGCTCAATCCGCGCCGGGTGCGCCGGCAGGGCTACTCGCTGCCGCCCCTCGACGTACCACCGGTCGTGCCCTCCGACGTCCTCCCGTCCGAGCTCTTGCGCAAACCCGACCCCCACGTTCCCGACATCGGGGAGATGGAGGTCGTACAGCACTTCCACCGTCTCAGCCAGCTCAACTACGCCGTCGACGAGGGGCTGTACCCTCTCGGCTCGTGCACCATGAAGTACAACCCGCGCATCAACGAACAAACCGCCCGCCTGCCCGGTTTCGCCTTCATCCATCCCCTCCAGCCCGTGGGTCAGATCCAGGGCGCGCTGCGCCTCATCTGGGAGCTCGAGGAGGCGCTCAAGACGATCACCGGGATGCCCGGGGTGACCCTGCAGCCGGCCGCCGGCGCCCACGGCGAGCTCACCGGCATCCTCATGATCCGCAAGGCTCTCTCCAATCGTGGCGACGCCCGCGAGGTGGTGCTGGTGCCCGACTCGGCCCACGGCACCAACCCTGCGACCACCGCCTTTGCCGGCTACCGGGCCGAGGAGATCGCCTCCGCCGATGACGGCACGGTCGACCTCAGGGCCCTCGACAAAATGATGGACGACACGGTGGCCGCCATCATGCTCACCGTCCCCAACACCCTCGGCATCTTCGAGCACCGGATCGTCGAGATATCGAAGATCGTCCACGATCGCGGCGGATTTATCTACCTGGACGGCGCCAACCTCAACGCCTTTGTCGGCCGTGCGCTGCCGGGGCTGATGGGCGCCGACGCCATGCACATCAATCTCCACAAGACCTTCTCGACGCCGCACGGCGGCGGCGGTCCCGGCGCCGGTCCGGTAACCGTTTCCGAGGCCCTCCTCCCCTACCTGCCCGTGCCTCGGATAGTACGCCGGGATGGAGCTTTTGACCTGCTGTGGGAGGACCCGGACTCCATCGGGTCGATGCGCGGCTTCTTCGGCAACTTTCTGATTCTCGTTCGAGCGTTGACCTACATCAGGGGCCTCGGCGGTGACGGGCTCCGCGCCATGTCGGACGTGGCGGTGCTGTATGCGAATCTGGTCCGCCACCGACTCTCCGACACCTACCACCTCAAGTACGAGGCGCCAACCATGCACGAGGTGGTCTTCGACGACAGCCTCCAGGCACGCCACGAGGTCCACAACACCGACATCGCCAAGCGACTGCTCGACTACGGCTTCCACCCGCCGACCATGTCCTTCCCGCTGATCGTCCACGGCGCGCTCATGATCGAGCCCGCGGAAAGTGTCGCGCCCGAGGAGGTCGAGGCCTTCTGCGACGCAATGCTCGCCGTTGCGAAGGAGGCCGAGGAGAACCCGGAGCTGGTGCGCACCGCGCCCCACGACACCCCGGTTCAGCGGGTCGATGAGGTCAGGGCGGCACGGAATCTGAAGGTGCGGTGGGTGCCGGAGGACGAGAAAGCCTGAATTCTCAGTTCTCAATTCTCAATTTTGAATTCCCGCCCACCCTTCCGGAAGGTCTGGGATGCGGGTGTGAATTGAGAATTGAGAACTGAGAATTGAGAATTGAATCACGAGGTGATTCGTAGCCACGGGCCTTCGATTCGGCGATTGCGGCAGCTTGGGCAGCGGCCGGGAGGGTGCAGGGCGTTGGATGTGAACTCGAACCCGCACCCCTCGCACGATGCAGATCTCACCCGAAGACGATCACCGGCCGCCCGCACGCTCTTTTGGATGTGTTTCAGATCTTCCTCGAGCACCCGTACCGTGAGGCCCAGATCGTGACGCAAATCGTCAAAGGCCCATTCCTCGATCCGCAGTAACTCGACGATCTGTTGGCGGCGGGTGTGTTTCACTTGCCCGCATTCTCGGCTAACCACGTGTGGATCGGTACGCCGTCCACGTACAGCTCCTCGATCACACCGACGCCGTCACGAACCCGAATGCTGACAAAGGCCTCACGCTGGCCGCGACGCCCGCCCCACACCGCCCGTTCGCCCTTCGGCGCGAGATCCTCGTCCATGTAGTAGCGCCTGAAGGGCATCGACACCCATACAAAGCGATTCCCCTCCTCGTCGGGGTAGATTCCTGTCGCCCGCAGCCGCAAGTACGGCCCCCCGACCGGTGGGTTGACATCCGCTCGTCCCAGGATCGCGAACCCGTCGGCGTCGATCTCGATCGGAGCGAAGACGCGCTTCCCGGGGCGCAGCTCGAGATCGTCGGCCACCGGCGCGCGATTGATCGCAAAGCGGATCGCCACGTAGCGACCGCGGAAGGCGTCGACCGGGTCGACGGGTTGGATACGGAAGCGGAAGGCTTCGCCGGTTCGCAGCGCGAGCTCTGACCTCACGATCGCGCCACCGGCCACCGCCAGCTGCACCAGGGCCACGACCGTGAACAGTGCCAATCGTAGTCTCTGGCCCATCATCGGTCCTCCTCCACGGTCCTTCGGAGGCGCCGGGCGAGCACGACATTGGTCACCAGGAACCCGATGCCGACGAGAATGAAGGCAAATCCCTTCAGAATGAAGCCGAGGCCCGAATCGAAGAAACGCACGACCACCAGGATCGCCACCACCACCATCCCCAGGTTGACGGTGGCGAGGCTCTGACTCTTCAGACCGGCGGCGATGGTCGCGATGCCGACTACAAAGAGGAGGAGGTTGAAGACCACGGGCCCGATCCACCCCGAGTCGGTCGCCGCCACAAACGGCCACACCACCGCGACCAGCGGCACCGACAGGCCCCACAGGAGCTGCAGCCGGTGTCGTCTGCGATCGAGAAGGAGCGCCATCGCCGCTATCGCCGCCAGCGGCAGGCCAACCGCCAGCAACACGTCCACCCACGAGGCCACCTGGTGGAACTTCTCGGTAGTGAAAATGTGTTTCCAACCAATGTGTCTCCACGGTTCGCCAAAGCTCAGGACCAGCCACAGGACAATGCTTCCGGCAACGCCAATCATCTCCAGCGGCCGGCGCCACAGGCCCTCCTCGTCTCGCCGGTTGACGGCGCCGAGGGTGATCATGAGGGCGAAGAGCCCGACGTAGACCACGATCCACAGACCCGGCACCCGGTTTTCGAGACCGAGCGCCGCGGCGACGCACACAAAGAGAGCGATCGCCCACTGCAGGTTGGCGGCACGGAGACCGCGCCGATCGGAACGCAGGAGCTGGATGAGGTGCGGAACGACCGCAGCCGCCAGCGGCCACAGCCACAGCACCTCTGCGCCCTCGACCTTTGCCGCGCCCGCCCACCAGGTGAGTGCGGCGAGGAAGATCATCGCCACCGCGGTCGAGTTGAGAAGCCACGGCAGGGGCGCCAACAGCAGCGCCCACCGCCACAGGAAGGACTCGAGATCGCCTCCCGTGTGGTACGTCTGGTCCACCAGGGCCAGGGCGGTGGCGACCGCCAGGGCGAGCAGGGTCGCCGATCCTTCGCGCCACGCGGTGGATCCGAATCGCTTCAGCACTACCCAGCCGACGAAGATCTGCGAAATGAGCAGCGGCGTCATGGAGATGGCTGCCCGGGTGCCCCGGCCGAGGTGCTCCCAGTTGTGGGCCAGGAGGAGGATCACACCCGAGCCGATCAACAGCGCGCCAAAGACCGCGAAGACAGCCACCGCGAGCCGGCTGCTCGAAAAGGCGGTCGGCTCTCCGTAATGGGCCCGAATCCTCTCCGCAGCGGCGCCGTCGATCACCCCATCCTTCTCCAGCTTCGGGAGCTCGCCAAGCAACCAGCGGACTGGGCGTTTCGCCATCGTCTGATTCTACCGGACCCGCATGTCGGTCCGCAGTTCCGAAATCAGGGGCTGGAACCGGTGCCAGGTCAGACGATTCCGACGATTCTCAGCCCTGAATGACCTCGCGGACGTATCAGGCCTTCTTGGTTTGGGCGCGCTTCTTCGTGGCGTCCGCCTTGAGGTCCACGCCCTCGAGGGCCTTGCGGAATTCTTCTAGCCCGACTTTCCTAGTTACACCGAGGTGTCCAGGGCAAGTAGTTGGACATCAAGGAGTTGGAGGGGGTAGCGTGTATTACCCCTCGGCGACCTCGGCGACCCGCAGACATTCCGCGATCCGGCGTTGTCGGGGGGACATGCGGGTGAGCGCGATGTGGTCCTTGCGGCGCGCAAGGGTGCCCGTGGGGTAGATGATCGCGACCTCGTTGATCTTGGACAGTTCCTTGAGGAGCGCAGCTAAGGAAAGGTCGATGCCGGTGCGGGCGACCTCTTGGTGTGCCAGGGTTGCCAGGAGAAGACCCGGCACGCAGTATCAATCATCCTGGGTATGGACTTGCCTCCAGTGACCACTACATGTTGTGGTACCGACCTCCCAGCTTCCACGGTCAGGAGCCCAAGGCTGGAATCACACACGGCAACAATAAGTTACTCTTTTCGAGACACTTGCTGAAAGTTGCCGCGCCACGGCCGGGACTCCTGCCGCGTTTTCTCGTTATGGGGACAGCCCCACATCTTGTGGTCACTGGAGGCAAGTGCATACCCACGTAGCGGAATAACGTGACTGACTATTTTGGTGCTCCCCGTCTCGTATCAGCGGAATCGACCGAATTCGGACTCCACCTGCTCAAGGAAGCTCTGGCTCACATCCAGGTCAGGCACACCTTTCTCCGCCTCGACAATCAGAACGTGCGGAATTTCTTCGGTGTCTTCGTATCGCTCGTGCTGCTCAACGTCCTTGAACTCAGGCACTGAGCTTTCACCAAAGCGGCACCAACGGAGGTTGTCGAAACCCACGCCGGCGAGTGCAGCTTCGAGAAGCTCCCGGTTCCAGATGAAACGGTGCGTCCATCCGTAAAACGAACGATTTGCTCTCAATCCGGCGGCTCGTCGAAACCGACTCTCGCAATCGGTACCATTTGGCTGATAGACGTTCGACCAGACCCAATCGAGATTCGGTGTCGAGATCCGGATGTGTCCGCCCACCTCGAGACTCTCATGAGCTCGTTCTAGAAAGGCGTACGCATCGGAAATGGTCAGGTGTTCGAGAAAGTGCTCGGCAAAGATATGCGTGACACCACGAAACGGGAACTCTTCTGTAACGTCGAGAACACGATCCACTTCTGGGAGCTTCTGGATATCGATATTCAACCACGCATCCAATCGCTCCATACCCGAGCCAACGTGGATTCTCTTCGCAGCAGGCTCCGATCGACCAGGTCGAGCGAGTGTGTGTTTGAGCCATCCGCGCAAGCGCCGACTGCGGTAGTACAGCGCGTCGCGAAGGCGACGGATTAGGGGCTTCCGCTGTCGGTTCCTGCTCCGTATTTCCTCCTGCATGGTAGCGATCCGCGACTCAGTCACTTTCTACGGTCCACATCGAGGTGTCGCCGGATTCGAAGCCATCACTGAAGACCTCCTCGCCAAAGAGCTCTGCGAGCGAGGAAGAAATCGAGTTCGCCCCGTCATTGACGGTGCAGCGGTACCATTTCGCCCGATCAGCTCCTGGTGACGTAAACACGAGGTCGGAGGTCGACTCTCCAGTGACATCGGGCCCGGAAGCAACAGCACTCCAGTTACCTGCACCGGTCTCGCTTTCTTCCCACTGGTACGTGTACGAACCCGTTCCGCCCTGCACTGTCACGTGAAACGCGCCTGCGCCACCAGCAGCGGGAAACTGATTCCAGGGGTGCTCAGAGAATCCCAGGGGTAGGGTGGTAGAAAGATCCACAAGCTCAGAGAACCATACGGCTTCGAGTTCGCCAGTTGCACCTTGCATGACGGGCAGATAGTCCGGGGGCAAGAACGCAGGATCAATGAACCATGTGTTTGGTAGGGTCGCCACGACGAACGGCGATAGCAGGTCGAGCGTGCGGTCGAACGCCCGCTGGAAGTAGTTGGCTGGTATGGGGGCGGTTGGCGCTGTGGCGTCGAAGAACTGTGATCTGGCGAATGCACCGAATGTCTTACCGTGTATCCCCGCTTCTCGCTTTGCTAGAGTGCCCTCGGCGAGGAAGTGATAGCGGTGGCGGTGGTGGTTCTCGACAAAGAACTCAATTTCCTCGCTTGTCATACCCACGAAGTTGCTCTCCGAAAAATGAAGACTGCCGTTCGTTGTCTCATGCACCATACCTGCAATCTCGGGGCTCGCAAGCAGCCTATCCATGTCGTTTCCTGACTGTGCGGAGTCGAGTGTCTCGTACTCGGCATAAGATGTCAGCGTTTCTGTAGCGGTCTGAAGAACATCATTGGAGTCTAGATAGGAGTAAGTGACAGCGGTGGAAGCTGATGCCGGCATTGAATACCAGTACGGGATTCCAAACCAGATGACGCCCCGATAGTTGGGGTTGCCGCGTTGGGCTCCGTTCATCGAGGCTGCAACTCTCAACAGGAAACTCGTCCAGGTGTCGTACAGCCACGACTCCCACACCCCCCAATACGTCGTATCACTCACGGAAACGAACTGGACCCATGCAGGAAGGGGTTCGAGCGTCGAGTCATCGTTATTGAACTCGTTCCGATCGGCCGGGAGCTTCGTATACGAATAGCCAAGGGCACTGGCGAACCCAACAAAGCTATCCCGAGCAGCCGACGAATATAGCGGAACGGCCCGTTTGGGCGGTACGCGAAAACTGTAGACTGGATCATCGTCGATGAATAGCTCGACGTGCCGCGTTCCGCCTCCCATACGAATCGGAACGTCCGGCGGTGAAATCGTTGGATGAACAACATCATGCTCCGAAGGACCACCTGAGAAGACCGACGCATAACTGCCCGTGAGTTTCCACTCATTGAGGTATATGAATCCATAGAGCGGTCCAACCGATGTGCTCGCCGGGCCATTCTGATCGAGGAGGACCCGGATGTTGCTCAGAAGTTCGCCCACGGCTTCTGGATTGGTGATATCCAGATGCTGCCCCGTGAAAGCAACTCGGGAATGTGCTTCGGTGGGTAGACGAGGTCGTCGCTCCCACAGTTCGCCGTTCGACTTAAGTGATTGGGATCGATACGAATCCGATTGCAGATCCAACTCCGACGGCCAGAAGAATCCTGGCATTCTTGGGAAGCTGAAGTAGCCGAGGAACGGCCGTTGAGTTGAAGCAACGGCTGCCCCAATAGCCGTAGAGATATCCCGGATTTCTTGTAGACCAATCGCTGTGTTGAGATTCAGAGCAATCACCGCGCTCCCCCGAAAGTTAAGCGATAGAGCCTCAGCACGAAGTTGCTTCTTTGCGAGCGTATCGTAGAACCCCACCGGTGGATCTTCGGCATGGAAGCCTGACTGAACCCAGGTGCTCTGAGCCCGAAGCGTCGCCGCCACGAGCAGGAACATCGCGACAGCCGAACCAATCGACAGCTGGCGTCTAACGTGAGAGCCGTCACCCAACATCTTTTTCTCCGTTGTCACTACCTAAGGAAGGTGGTGCCCAAGCGGACGGAATGAGGGATAGGAAATTCCCTACGGCGTCAGAATCCGGTTGGCGGGGTTCCGATTTTGCGCCGGTCAGCACTGCGCTCGGTTGGTGTTGATGCTCGGCGGCCGGCTGCGAGCAGCCGCGAGCACCAGGTTGCCCATTGCC
>SDBS01003347.1_pt1 | contig 15723 bp, 10 predicted proteins | sample 2277091 | NCBI WGS metagenome assembly SDBS01 (sample SAMN10404972, study PRJNA504765) | marine sediment metagenome | isolation source: marine sediment core GS10_PC15, 163 cmbsf | place: Arctic Ocean: Southern Knipovich Ridge | collected 2010 | reverse complement strand
AGTTTTTTTAGTTGAAAGATGACCTTTTGAAAGAGAGAAGGTGCCTCCTCTCTTCCCTCCTCACAAGGATGACAAAGCATAAAAAAACCAACTTTTGGCCTTAACATGTTACCTCCTATATAAAACACTATAGTCAAGTGCCCGACAAAAAGACTTTCTTCATAGAAAATCTTCAGCATATTAGAAACTACAAAGAGGACATAACAACGTAGAAGAACAAAGACAATAAACGATCAAAGTATTCCTATCCCAGTATTTCGGGAAGTTGGGCTTATGTATCCGCTGATGAATTCGAACAAGGAGAAGACTCTTCAAAGTTTTCTACCAAAATCGAGCTTGGAAAAAACTAGTCTTGGATGCCATTGAAAAGAATATCCAGTTTAAAGAAGTTCTCTTTGATAATTGGTATCTGTGTAAGGATTTTGTCTCTTTCCTTGAGATTCAGGGAAAAGATTGGATCTCCACTTTAAAGAAAGATGATATCATTTATCGTCTAAACAAGAGACGTCGAATAAGAAAAAAGAAGAAACACCGAACGAAAAAGAGAAGGAGGGAATTCACTGTAGAAAAGCTAGTTAATTTCCTTCCTCTAAGCTACTTTCAGGTAATAACAAAGGTCTACCAAGATGGCAAGCAAGAAAAAAGATACATCTGGGCAGCAAATTTTAGAGTTCAGTCTCTTGGAGGTGCCCAAAGGATCGTTGTCTCCAAGCCCGATCCCTATACTAAGGATATGAAAAGAATCTTTTGTCTTTAGTAACAGAGAACCTTTCCCTTAAGGATAAAGAGATTGTTCATCATTTTAGCCGGTGCTGGAGAACAGAAGATTTCAACAGAGATGCTAAGGATAATTTAGCCTTTGATCAGTATCAAGTGAGAACTCTAAAAGCAATTAAGAGACACTGGTATTCAGTCTTTATTGCTCATACCTTCTTGATGTGTAGCAAACTAAAAGGATCCTTTCAGAGGATACTCAACACTAATCTAAATACTATTGAGGATCTCCTTCAAGTCTTCAGGAAAATCAATCTCCTTTACTTCTTGAGATGGCTAAAGAATCACTATAACGTATTTCGCCAGTATTTATCCGTCAAAGAGCCTATTTTTGCTTAACTTTCTGCCAAAGTCTTGTCAATGTGTATCTAAGAGCACTTCTATGATGGTAGAGAGTGTTTGCCATAACGTGGCAGCAGGAAGATCCTCGCTATACTGGATAGCAAAAATATCATCAGGAGAAATTGCCTGTTGTAAGGACTTTATATACCTCTTAATCTCGTCTGAACTCTTGAGGCCAAGAAAAGAAGGAATATTCGCGAGAATGCTCTTTCCTTTCCACATTCTCAAAGCTTCTTTGATTGGTAGGTCGCCACTTCCTTCCGGGAGGCTAAAGGAATCAATTACATCAATATTGGTCTTCTGTATAAGGTCTGCTAATGATCCCAATCTGCCATCCATATGAACAGCATAGATTTTACCATGACTGTGGATTAGCTCTGCCTGTTTACTGTAAAATGGCAAAAGGTATTTTTCATACAGAGAGGGACCAACGACATCCCCTGTTACATTATCCGGAGCCCAAATTATCTCAGCCGGAGAATTAACAGCAATCTTGTAAACATGATCCAGTTTTTCCTCGGTAACTGATAGCAGCTTTTCAACGATATCTCGATGGTCGTAGTAATCCATGGAAAAGCGTTCAACTCCGGCCCACTCAACTATCAACCGTTGAAGCGGTGATCTAGGCACTGCAGCAAGAATAATGCCGTCCTCACCTAAGTTAGTCTGTGCCTTCTTTACTGCATCATAGTTTTCATGGTAGATGCAGTCTTCTAGAATAAATCTAACGACGTCATAATCGGAGGGTTTTTTGATTGGATGCTCAATCAGCCAATCTCCCGTTCCATATTTTGTCTCTCTTCTAAATTTTTCCGAAATCTCTCCCAGCGGCGTATGATATGTCCGTGTCCAAGCTTGGTTATAAGACTCTAATCGGTTTTTTTCACTTATCTCGACATTAGGACATGTCCTTACGAATGGTGAACAATGCTGAACTAGGATAGTGCCCATGTTTCGCAATTTTCTTTCTTTATACCCCCTCGGCACAAAAGCACTCCATACTAGAAATGGAATATTATTCAAGGGTTTGCCTTTACACAGATTAAGGGCCAGCTCTTTCGCTGTCAATTTTATCTCCTGGAAAAACTTTGCTCATCTCAGCCTTTTTACCAACAGTATCCTTTTGGACTATTTTGTCTAAACTTTGTAACGTAAGGTGGACTCCATTGTTCGGACACTAACTTGCCATATTTAAGCTACAGCTAAGGCTCTTTCTTTGATTATTGCTACCAAAACAGCTGTTTATTCCTCAAACTCGCCACTTTAACCCTTCATCTAACATAGCAAGATAATTCTCTACTGGAACATAATTAGCTATACTGTTCCCTGAACCTAAAGCATATCTGCCAGGTATACATTCATCTAAAATTCCTCTTACATAGTTTCTTAATTCAGGTTCGTTCATCCTTGCAAGTTTATCCATATCTACTCCTCCCAGGATAGCAATTCTATTTCCATATCTTCTCTTATGCTCGGTCACAGGGCAACAAGTATCCTCGAAAGAATGAAGTGCATCAATTCTTACATCTCTTATCAGATCCTCCATAATCGAATCCTTATACCCACAACAATGATACCAGTACATCTTTTCTTGCGCATGGGCAAGAAAAGCATATTTTTTGAACCATGGAAACACATTCTTTCTTAAAAACTCAGGACTAAGCATGGTTCCTGTTTTATAACCTAAATCATCAGCATGAAAAATTGCACCTACTTCAAAGCACATGACAGCTTCCTTGTAATACTCATACACTTTCTTACCCCACTGGTCAAATACTGCCTGAATAAGCTTAGGTTCATCATGAGAAAGAATAAAGAGGTCTTCATACCCAAAAAATTTTTCTAAAACAATTTCAAAAAAAACACCAATTACAGTTATTTTCATCCCATCTGGCAGATTTTTTCGTGTATAATATAATGCTTCTAAATTAGGCCTTATATTATCCCAATCTATTTTTTCAAAATCATCCCAGTTTTTGATTATCCCTTCTTCTTCAACCCAACTTCTCTTCTCTTTAGAAAGACCAGCGGTATCTGCTGCTTCCCTGCTCTTGAATTGGGGTAAATTTTTGAATTCAGCCCAGATGGGGACAAAATCATAGCCCATATTGTGATAAAAATTGATGTATTGCTTCAGGTAATTTTCTTTATTTCTTTCTGTAAAAGAAATCCATTTCTTGTTCGCATAATTTTCCACAATATATTTCATTATCTCTGAATCAATAGCTAGCTCTACAAAATGAATTCTATTGGGTTTTTTCCCTTTTTTTAAAATTTTCTCCAAGTTTTCAAAATCAGGTAAACACTTTCTTAATAGCATTTTTTTACCTCCTGGTAGATAGTTTTTTGAATATGACAAATATCTCTTAACCCAACTTCCCAAATGAAAAAAAATGAAACAATAATTCCCTCAATTCACTTATATAGATCAGCAACATCACGCAAACCATCTCCTAAGAAGTTAAAGACCAAAATGATGATGAACAAATGATTATAGAGTATCGTAAAAAAACTAGATTAAGCAAAAGGCTCCTGGGATACTTCATCTTTCAGAAACAAGGTGTCAATATTGCCGAATCTACTGTTGGAAAAGTAATCAAAAGGAGTAATCTTCAAAGAGGAAAAAGAGTGAAAAGATCTATAATCTAGAACGTCCACATCAAGCACTAGGAAACTTAACTCCCTGTGAGAAGCTAAAATCTTTAGGTTATGTTACAGGAGAAGAGATATGCCTTTTTCCCTGCCTCATCTTAGATTCGGTTTGCTGCTTACAGCCGTTAAGAATTAAGACAAAAAGTGTGCAGTATCATTCTGACCATGGCCTTGCCTTGACAAAGAGCAAAGTCCAGATGAAATTCATGATCAGAAGTAGGGGGATTTTTCACCAGTCTCCTAGTAGACCACGGGATTATTATTTAGGTAAAGAGTCATTCTAGCTAGTAGCAAATATGTTTCCTTATGATTTCTATTTCATCTTTTCCATAGGGTGTCCCGTCCCGGTGTAACAGGTCATGAAACCACACATCGGGTTTGGGCTCTCCGGAAGATGACTCCTGGGGAAAATACGTTTGAGTTTTTCCGTTCACCAAGCCCCAGCAGTAACAACCAATTTTCTCTTGTTTGAAGAACGGCAAGTGCGTTTGAAAAAGACTGTGAAGAGTTCGAGCCATCCACTCGGTGCAGACAACAGGCCGCCCATATGATCTCAGGCGGGTAACGTGCTTCTGGACGACGGATAAATCACTGTAATTATGAAATGTTATGATGTCTGATAACTCCACCGTTGCTTCAGTAACGCTCTGCAAGCTCTTATTCCAAACTGCTGTAGTGAGTGGTTGTTCAGGTTTGCTATTGCGGGCCCACCCAAAAGCTTCGCGGAGCAATGGTAAACTCTTATTTCCCATCTCTTCATTACCTGGTTCATTATAGATATCCCAAGTTAGTATGCGCTGATCCTTAGCAAAGTGAGAAACAATGGTGGCAACAAAGTCCTTTAGTCGAGGCCAAACCAACTGATCCACAACTCGCTCATGCCCCGGGCTTGGAGTCCAACCGCTATTGTGCACCCCAGGAATTGGGTTATCCTGCCTGCCGAGGTAAGGCTCCTTGCCCGACTGAGCACAATCATCGAACAGGCAGAACATTACAGAGATTTTATGGCTATCAGCTATCTTAAGAAAACGTTCTATTCGTTTTATCAAACCATCTGGATCATTTTGCCACACCAGATACTGTAAAAAGACTCGGCAACTATTTAACTTGATATTTTGTGCCCAACCTAGTTCACGGTCCATGGTTTCAGGATCAAATGTCTCACTCTGCCACATTTCCGTAGAGTTAATTGCTGTGCTTGGTACAAAATTGAAACCACAAATCCAAGGCCGGGATTGATGCCAATTCCAAGCTTTATCAACTGTCCATTTCACTTTTTCAGCATTTTTCATGTTCATGATTGTCCCTAACACTATTGTCTTATCCCCGTATTTTCTCAACGGACTATAATGCCATATGGCAAGTTGCTATTCATAACTTATTTGGTTCTTTGATGTTCTATCTCCTCAATTAGCTTGAGATATTCTTCTACGAGATTGACACTACGTTGAAGCTCACTATTCTTATTCGATTAGCAACAATTCTGTTCTTTCCACTGGAGTTATATAAAGGCATAAAAGTAACGAGAAATTCACGAACTGGACAAAAGAGAAGTCAAGTCCATCTTTTTACCTTTTTTAACAGCTCCTGAGCTACCTCTATGCTATCGCAATATGTCTCCAATAGAAGGCTCTCGGGAGATAGTTCCCTTAGTAAAAACTCAACTTCCTCCTTCTCGCAACTAATATAAATGAGCTTTCCTGCCTTTTGAATCTTCCTCAATAAAGGCACCCACTCCCTCGTAGGAGAAGCCCCTGCACCCGGAACCCACTGAATGCCGGTTAAATGAGGCAGACTAAGAAGAGCATCTAGATGTTGAAGAGCTCCTGGGCCATCAAGATGATATATGGTTCGATCTATCCATTCGCTCTGTTGCTCGATGAATGGTAGAAAAAATTCATTGAACATATCCGAGGAGATCATACAGGAAAAATCACATTGTAGGTCAACAGAAGGCAACTCAGACCATATACCCATCCAATAGAGGTATCCTCCAATATACTGATGAATAATGCCTACGCAAGTCGTCCAGTATCGAAGCCAGGCACAGTTAATTTCCTCTAAAGCCCTTTTCACATGTCTCGGATTATCTATAAGGTCCACGGCCAGACGCTCAGGACCTCGGAGTCGACTTAGTATCTCACCTGGGCCATTTAAGTCAGGAATGCCAACATAATAGCGACCAGGTGCGCGTTGTGCTGCTCTTTCCAGGAGCTTTGAAGATAGACGCCACCATTTGTTGTGGGAACTAAACTCGAATTCTGGCCGATTCTCCCAATTATCAATAATGGGCTCTGACCATGTAGTATGGGTGTTTAGAAACTTGATGGGAGCACCTAAGTAGTTGGCTGAGATAGCCGCTATCCCAATGGAAACAGGGAACACAACAGGAAAAGCCTCTCCCATCCAATGAGTAGCCTCAACCATGTTCTCCAGACGCGGGATTACCTCTTCAGGGTCTGTCCAATAACCTTCCAGATTCTTGCGCTTTCGTTCTGGTGGTTCAAATAGTAACGGCTCTAAAGATTTTGATGGTCGAGGTGCCATCACCTTGATAGGAACACGATCAATAATCTCGTTGTGCCACCAGGCTTCTATGCGCTTCCGACACATTTCTGAATCCCCTTTGTAGATCAATTCTCTGTCCATTTGTTATCCTTCCATACCCGAATTGGGTATTTCCATTTTTCTCCTTCCTTCAGCATAATAAGATGCTTTCCTAAAGAGACCTAGTTAGTTATAGAATTACCCGAACTCAGAGCGTATCTTCCTCCCATCATGCATTTATCCAGAGTATCCCTTACATATTTTCTCAAATTCGCCTCGTTTAACCGACACAATTTGTCCATATCTACCCATCCAAGTAGTAAAGGCGGGTAGATTTGTTTATAGTCTTTTTTGAGTTCATCCTTGAGACAGTTTGTGTGGTTAGATTTTCTTAATCCCTGTATTTATCTCTTTTATTAACTTCGGAGGAACTTTGTCCTCACGATTATACGTCATTAAACCACTGATCTCTTGTTCTATATCGTAAAGTTGAGTATAACAAAACCCGCAGTAAATATCTTGTTCTAGGATAGCTATAGTCAGTTTTTCATATCTCGTAAGGTACTCTTCCATTGTTTGAGGAATTGAGCCATATCCCCATTCTTTCTCTCTCTTCAAAGAACCTTTCTTTTTAAAAGCTATCCCACCATATTCGCTAACAACTATAGGTTGGCCCCTATATTTAAAACCACGGGCCATCATTACTCTTTGAGATGCAGTATCGAGAGAACTGAAAATTCGAGCATCTTCGGCATAATTATGGATATCGACAATATCGGTTCTGGTGTGCTCCCATCCACTGTTGTCTACTATCAGACGTGTCGGATCGATGGATTTAGTAAGTTCATAAATAGAAGTTACAAACTGTTGCTGTTCCTTATTCTGCTTAATATCATTGATTCCCCAACTTTCGTTGAAGGGCACCCAGGCAATAATGCAAGGATGATTCCAATCTCTTTCAAGTGTTTCTTCCCACAGGCGTACAAAGTCTTCCGTCGCCTTCTTTGACCACTTGTGGAAACTAGGCGCTTCCTCCCACACTAAGAGTCCCAATTTATCGGCCCAGTAAAGATAACGAGGGTCTTCTATTTTTTGATGTTTTCTCACCCCGTTAAATCCGAATTTTTTGGCCGCCAGAACATCTCTTTTGTAATCCTTATCTGAGGAAGCAGTATATACACCATCAGGAAAATATCCTTGATCAAGAACCATTCGCAGATAATAAGGCTTATTGTTGAGATATATTCCCCCATTTTTAATAGAGATTTCTCTCATACCAAAGTATGTTCCCACTTTATCAATCTGTTGCTTATCTTCCTGCAAATACATTTTTACCTGATAAAGATTTGGCTCCTCTGGTGACCAGAGTTTTGTCTCAGGGATGGGCACATTGAAATTAAGAACTTTTGTTTCTTCATCTCTGGATAAGCTGAATTTCTGTGAAGAAGAGATAGTTTTATTCCCTGGTGTTATGATATCGACGTGCAGTCTTTTATCGTTCTGTTCACCTTTCACCCAGACTTTAAAATGAGCAGTTTGGCATTCAATATCGGTATGTATTTCTACCTTCTCTATCCGCGTTAAAGGAAGGGGCTCTAACCACACTGTTTGCCAGATTCCCGTAACTCTCGTATAGAAACAAGAAAAGGAATGAGGTTTCCAGCTCTGTTTTCCTCGGGGTTGATCCATTGACTTACTATCCTCAGCCTTAACTACCAGAATATTCTCTCCTTCTTTGACAAAATTGGTAATATCAAAGCTAAAGGGAGTGTAGCCACCAACATGGCTTCCTACAAATCCCGCATTTACCCAAACCTTAGCTAGGTAATCTACTGCACCAAAATATAATCTTGTTCTTTTATCCCCAAACTCTTCAGGGATTTCAAATGTCCTCTTATACCAGAGATATTGGTGAAATGAAGTGTTTCCAATTCCACTCAATTTGCTCTCGAAAGGAAAAGGAACCAGAATATTTTGATCGAAAGAAATATGTCCCTTGAACCATTCCTCCCTTTCTCCAATATTTTCATCATCAAAGGCAAATCCCCACATTCCATTCAAGTTCATCCACTTACTTCGTTCGAAATTTGGGCGAGGGTACTCGCTTCTCATATGTTCACTCCCTCCTAATCTTGGATTTCAGCTCTATTAAAAAATATTGCTTTTTTTCTATCATCGAAGTGATTCATTTCGTCCAGAAGTTCCAAAAGAGAAATTTAATCATGTCTCCTTTTTAAGAAGGCCTCTTCTCCTCCCCAACTAGCGCAAGTTTACTAAGTTTAGGACCAGGCCAATGAAGAAATGCAGAATGGATAAGGGTTTAGGGCAATTTTATATGAGCTAGTTTAAGAACTCCTCTTCTTGTATTTTTAACCTACTTTAACACACCAAAATTTCAAACAACCCACCTAACCAAGTAATTTTGCAACTATTTGAGCATACCCTATCGAGTTAAGTACACAACTTAACTCAACCCTAAAAATCATCGATTCTTTTCTCAGGCTTCCGGCTGAACTCATCTTTGCTTTTATGATATGATTGCACCATCATTATTCAGAGACAAGAAATAAGTCCTGAAGATATTGAATTTATTCTTTGCTTCGGATAGCCTTACTATTCATTAACTAAGTTCGCTGAATCCTATATTATGGATCAGTCGTGGCTTCTTTGGTTTATGGCCATACCGAAGCTATGCCTTCCTTAATCATACCTTCAATCTTCAGGGATAGAGGCAGACCGATCTGATATAGGTAAGCCGCGGGCCACAAGCTAGGATAACTGCCCGCTTCGTAACCGCCGCGTGTGCCCAGAGACAAAGCCACCTCAGTGGCTACGTACGACTCACAACCATTGGTATAACCAAACACCATAGTCATATCAAACGGTGCGTTCTCATCAATCCAGAGCTGGTACTGGCAGAACATCTCGTGCGTCATGGTAATCAGGCACCACTCCCTGCCGAGCGAGACAGCATTTATGTCGAACCGTAACTCACGCTTTTCGGCCCGTTTAGCAATATCCCTAAGAATGTTCATTTTTAGTCTGTTCTTGTCAACGTGCTCATCCTTTTGATTGGTCAACTTACCAATCATTTCATCGCATACCTCAACCCTAGGCGGATCCTGGCAAGGCAGCATAACCCGTGTTGACCGCACATTCAGCTTATCTCCTTTAATAGGCCTGGCACTATTTATCGCTATCAGAACGGAATTGCCCAGATTCCGCCCAGCCTTCTCCGCATGCTCGTAGCCTCCTTGTAGCGGATACCCGTTGATATTCGCCCCGCATCCCTGTGCAAACATAGCCAAGACATCATCGCCCAATTCCTCATTAATTCTCTGGACAGCATAGCCCGGATAATCCCGACCAGTCAAAGAACTGGCCTTGTGAACAATCACAGCATGACAGGCGTGTTCAAATAGAACTGCCAACGGTTTATCCTCTGCCTTGATCACCAGCACATCTACCCACGGAACTACGTCACCCCTGACATTATCATCCATTATCACCTCACCGTTCCTCTCTATTCGGCGGTTAAAGCCGACTATCGCCGGTGCGCGTCCCTTGCTGAGTGTTACCGGCATGAGTTTACCCTTGGCCTCGGCCACAGCCTCTGGAATGACCTTCATCAGGTTTTCCAGCCAGTCACGTTCGAATGGTTCATCATCATCAGTAAACCCCGGCTGTATTTCTAGTATAGCCCAGGGTGCGGAATGCGTATGCGTAGTGTTGATAAAGGTGTGCTCAATGCCAGTCTGCTTCCGGATGGTTTCTCTAACCCGATCGCAAAAGGCGAAGTCCGCAACCGCAATGTCAAGACAGACAATGGCCACGGTGGTCGTACCCTTCTCTAAAATCAGCACCTTGACGAAGAGCGGATCATGCACGCCCGTGCTGTGCCGGGTATGGTCGGTCAGCCGAGAACCGACCGACGCTGTAATATTCCTTTGTGCTATTCCTGCTTTCATACTATTCCCCCTGGCATAACCTTTGGTAGTGTCAAGTTCGTTTTCCTCAGACCTCTCTCCCTGTAGCTCACACTTTCCTATTTATATGGATCAGCCGCATCACGCAGGCCATCCCCTACAAAATTGAAGGCCAGCACGACAATGATAACAAATAGACCGGGGATTAATAACCAGGGGTGAGAAGCAATAACAGTCAAGTTTTGTGCCTCTTCCAACAAAGTACCCCAGCTCACCGCTGGAGGACGAATTCCTAAGCCAAGGAAACTCAAAGCTGTCTCTCCTAATATCATGTAAGGTACGGCTAAGGTTAGGCTCACTATAAGGTAGCTTGAAAATGAAGGAAGAAGATGTTTTAGGATTATCCTTCTATTGGTTGACCCGGCAATCTTAGCTGCCAAGGCGAAATCCTCCTCCCGTAAGGCTATAAGCTTTCCTCTTACTACCCGAGCTAAACCGCACCATCCCATAAAAGAAAGGATAATAGTAATAGCAAAATAGGTCTTAATGATCGACCAATCCTGTGGTACCGCTGCGGCTAAAGCCATCCAGAGGGGAATGGACGGCAAGCACAAGAAAAACTCGATGATCCTTTGAATAATCATATCTGCAACTCCACCAAAATATCCAGAAATTCCTCCCAGAATACAGCCCAATATAAAACTTATGGCCACTCCCACCAAACCTATAGAAAGGGAAATACGAGAGGCATAAATAGTACGAGAAAAAAGATCTCTGCCCAATGTAGCCGTCCCAAATAACAACGGTGCCTTAAGTTCCTTCTCCTTCGTTCCAAAAAGGTGAAGGTCAGTTTCAAATAATCTCCAGAGTTTGTATCTTGTCCCATGAACGAAGAAATAAATAGGGTACCTTTTGGTTTTATCGTCTATCCAACTCAGGAAATAGGTTTCCGGATCAATTGTTTTTTCCATTTCATAGACAAAAGGACGCAAGTGGAATTGGCCATCCTCATCGAAGAAATGAATTCTCTGTGGCGGAGAGAACCTGTAAGGCGTGCGCTCAAGTATGCCATAAGGAGCAATAAATTCGGCAAATATAGCCACAGAATAGAAAATGATCAGTACGATGTTACCACCAATAGCCAGCTTATGTTTTTTGAACTTCCGCCACATAAGCTGTCCTTGTGAGGCTATATAAAACTTTTTCTCTACACTGATTTCTTTTTTTTTCGCTTCTATCCTCTTTTTCCTTTCACCTCGATTTCTCATAGCGAATCCGTGGGTCGACCCACGCCAACAAGATGTCAGAGATAAAGGTGCCGATTAGAGTTAAAAAGCTCAGGAACATAATCGCGCTTCCAGCCAAATACGTATCTTGCGACTTCAATGCCTCAAAAAGTAGGGTTCCTGTGGTGGGTAAGTTAAGGACTATAGCCGTAATAGTCGCCCCCGAGACAATACTGGGAAGTAACCAACCAATAGTGCTTATCATGGGATTAATAGCTACTCTTACTGGATATTTGAATAAAAGACTTCTTTCCTCAACTCCTTTAGCTCGGGCAGTGATGACATATTGTTTTTGAATTTCGTCTAGTAAACATCCTCGCATAATTCGGATAATACCAGCCGTACCAGCAGTACCAATAACTATTATAGGAATGGGCAGATGTTTTAACATATCGAGAACTTTAGCAAAACTCCAAGGCTCTGGCAGATATTGAAAAGAGAATAGACCACTCAGATTCCATCCAAAGTACCTGTAACAGATAAACATTAGTATCAGGGCAAGAAGGAAATTAGGGATGGCCAGTCCGAAAAAACCAAGAACGGTAAAGGTATAATCTCCCATAGAATACTGACGAACCGCTGAAAAAATTCCTATGGGAATACCTACAGCAAAGGTGAAACTCATGGTGAAAAGGGATATCATCACCGTTAGCGGCAACCGCTCAACTAAGAGGTCCTTTACTGGTATGTTATACCGAAAGGATATGCCAAAGTTTCCATGAAACATGCTCCAAAGCCACTTGAAGTATCGAAAATATACCGGTAAATCTAGGCCGTATAGTATTCTTAACGAAGCAAATTCTTCCTCGTTAACCATCTGACCACGGCTTTTCAAGAACATGATATAGGTGGTCAAATAGTCACCAGGAGGCAGTTCAATGATGATGAATGCGGTAATAGATATTACCCATAGCAGCAAAAGCATGTAGAGTAGTCGACGAATGGTGTAAACGAGCATTTCTTTGAGTTCCCCTGATAGTAACAGAGACCCTGTCTATCAGACAGGGCCTCTGTGCTTTGACTTTTTGTAATTTTTGTCAAAGTCTATCTTTATAGCTTACTCTTTAAAAAACCACTGTTCCGGTAAAAAAGTCACATTGAAATCGGTGTACCAACCCCAGAGTGGTAAATCTTTCATTGGAGCAGTATTTCCCAACTTTTTGCTTACCATTACGGGAAATGGAGAGTTACCTACAATACCGATCATCCAGATCTTGTCGGCGTACCAGTCAAACATCTTCTCAGCAAGCTCCATGTATTTTTTAGAGCCAGGAGCGGTGGTTAGCCATTCATCTATCCACCCGTAAAACCTTTTTACATCCTCCGGCGGCTCCTCGCCTTCTTTCCCTCCTGACGTAATCCAAAGATCCCACATTGGAGCAACGTCCAATTCACTATAAAATACAAAATTTTGAAGTGGGTAGGTAAAATTTAGACCTTCAGCACCAGAATTACCGAATATACCTACATCATGGTTCGCTGCGGCTGCTACTGTCCGATAGTAACTTAGCTCCACCCCTTTGAGGTAGATTTTGACTCCAACTGCCTCCCAATACTCTTTCACCAATTCTAATTCCTTAGGTACGTACGTAATGTAGCCGATCAGTAAATTGAGGCTCAATCTCTTCCCGTCAGGCCTAAGTCTCCAACCTTCCGCATCTCGCTTGTCCAGTCCTATCTCATCCAAGAGTCTGTTGGCTTCCTCCGGATCGTATCGGGAATAAGGATGATCTTCGCCCCATTCCTTCTTATAGTAACTACACGAGCGATCAACTGTTCCTTGCGTGGGTATACCCATCCCGAAATAGCAAATCTCATTAACCTCCTCCCGATCGATGGCTAAGGACATCGCCTGTCTCCACCTGACATCCTGAAAGATCCTCCGCAGGACAGGATCCTTATGGTTGCAGTTAAATCCGAAATTCACCCTTGCTGACGTAGCATCCCTCATCGGGATAAGAAGGTATCCACCTTTCTCCTCATTTTGCTTATAGAAGGAGAGATCCGCAAGCTCCCCAACAACATAATCATACTCCCCCGCTATTATATTCAATTTCTTAGTTTCTTCGCTGCCAACTACGGGCACCATGACTTTGCCTATGTAAGGAAGCTGATTTCCTGCTGTATCCACTTGGAAAAAGTATGGATTACGTTCGAAAGTACTGTAGGTAGTTGTTACCTCCTTTTTCACCCAGGGTCCGAGTGTCGGACAATTAGTCTCATCAGTCCAGCGCAGGCAGCCGTAAAGGTGGTAATTGAACGCTTCCCACCAGTACTCGTAACCTTCCTCTTTTGCTAGCTTATCTGCCTCCGGATTGTATTTTATGTGCCATTTCTTAAGGTAGTGCTTGGGGTTGAAGGACGTCCATTGCGCACCTATCTGCCATTGACGATTAAATTCCCAAGCTTTACCTGGGGCTGGTACAGCAAAGTGAATGCGAAGAGTGTAATCATCTATCTTCTCAAATTCTGCCAACTTACCGCCTGGCATCCATTTTTTGGATATAGCTGGAGTAAGCTCTTTATTCAGAATTACATCCTCCCACGTGAAAAGCATATCATTAGCAGTGAAAGGATATCCATCTGACCACTTCATACCTTTCCTAAAGTAAAGAGTGAGAGTCTTGTAGTCCTCAGAGAACTCATATCTTTTTATTAGATATGGCATAACCTTGGTAAAGGCAACATCCTGTTGAGTTATTGTCGGGTGATAGGAGTACTCCATTCCAGTAACACCTTCCGTGGTATACGTGCCCCCGTATCGCCCAATCTCCTCTACCGGCTCAATCACCATAGGTTCATCAGGGAGACGCTCCTCTACAGGAGGAAGCTCGCCCGCCGCCACCTTCACTCTCAGCTCAGGGGCTTCATTGAACTTCTCTATTTTCTTGCCTGTAGCCTCCTCGTACTCTTCCAGAGTGGCGTACATGAAGTCCAAGTTGGAAAATGGACCTTCCGGCCACTTCTGTGCCACTGCTGGAAACATTCCCAGTAGGCATATAGCTAGTAGGCTCAAAAAAACTGTTGCTGATCTTCTCATTTCTTTCTCCTTTATTAGTTTTTATTCTAGTCTAATCTCGTTATTTATTCTAAGCACCACCTCCTCATCTGTTTTTTTAGAGTTCTCTCGGAAACTCTTTTCTCCTCCCTGTTTAGCATTTCATTAATCAGGGATAATTTTATCACCCCCAGAACTTAGCGTGCCTTCGGCACGGACTTTTAAGAACCAACATATTTCATTGTCTTATGACACTTTGGACAGGTGAACTTTGGGTATTCTCCTGTCTTACAACCTTGTGAGAAAAAATATGCATCAACGACAATATCCTCTATATCATCGTGATACCTAATGTTCAATTCTTTTCCCCAATTTTCTGTAGGTTTATCCGCTTTCCTTCTCTTATGTTTTTGCCCACTTCTCACAAGAGCCCATCAATCTGCCCTTTCCTATTTTAATTATAGGAAAGAGCGATAATTTTGTCAGGCAACAAACTTGCGGACCGAAGCTTTAATATAAGGATAGTGCATTAAATTCTGGCTGTCAAATTTTTTTCCGAAAATTTCCGAAACTTCATGACTTTGCTCTTGGGATAATGGTGTAGTTCCACTGCGGGTGTAGCTTATGTTGTTTGATATTCAGTTCCTTTATCTGCTTACCGAAAATTTTAATTCCTCTCTTGTAATCATTCCTATCTAAAAATGTCTTTATTTTTAAACCGGATTTTGTTGTAGTCGCACTGATCATATTGACTACTGTCTCGAAGTTAATAAGTGGTTGCCCTCTCCAGTTCATACTGATAAAAGAAAACATTCGGTGTTCTATCTTGTTCCATTTGCTTGTTCCTGGGGGATAATGACAGATTGTAATGGGAAGAGAAATCTCATCGGACAAAAGTTGCAAATAGAATTTCCAAGCATGGTTGCGACTGCCGTTACTTCCTCCTCCCTCAGCAGAGATCAGTATTCCACTGGCATTGGAATACTGGTAATACCCGAACTGTAATTGTTCAACATCCTGTGGATTGGGAAATCTTCACTGACCCAGTTAAATAAAATCCCCCTATCTTCTTTGAGGATTTTATAGCAATTCTTTCAGAAAATCAAGGAAAATTTATCTATTTTCTATTTATTTCTCTGAGAGTCACTATTAAGGAAGAATATCTTGCGGAGCATCCGTAAGTAAAGATATCAGTAGA
>SDBS01003346.1_pt1 | contig 15727 bp, 18 predicted proteins | sample 2277091 | NCBI WGS metagenome assembly SDBS01 (sample SAMN10404972, study PRJNA504765) | marine sediment metagenome | isolation source: marine sediment core GS10_PC15, 163 cmbsf | place: Arctic Ocean: Southern Knipovich Ridge | collected 2010 | reverse complement strand
AGTGAGTTCAAAGGGGAGTCTATTGACCTGGCTAACATGGTAGCAGATAGGTATCGCTCATTAGCTCTAGGTCCTTCTGGTTAGCTCTCAAATAGCTATGCCATGACTTTTTAAGGACGTACTTTTAAAGTTGTGATTTGTGAAGGGAGGGTTTTCAATGCGTTTTCGCTAAGACTAAGGCTTGTTAGATTCTTAAGGTTGCCAATTTCATCGGGGATTTCTGTCAGCATGTTTCTATGCAAATATAGATGTGTCAAATTGGATAATTCAAAGAGTTCTAAAGGAATATGGGTTAAACTTTCACCTACAAGCGACAAATAAGTGGTATTGGTAATGTATTGTTCTTTGTCTTGATTAAAAGCAGCAGAAAACCCATCTGCGTTTTCAATGACATCATTGCATGTCTTCAATTGATCGAGTTTGGGAGCGTTTGGAAGGAGTTCATTCCATAGGATAAGGATATCCCTTGCCTTGAGAAACTTTTGGAGAAAACTGACGTTTTTTAGGGTTTTGGGTTGATCTAGAAGGCTTTTAATCCGATTATCTTTAAGTTCATCTGCTTTTGCATACAATTCTTCGACATGACGCTTGATTTGCTGGATGGGACTTCCCTGGGTTGAGGGACTCTGGATTTTTTGTACGATTTTCAACAATAGGCTATCCGTGAGGGTTTTAAACTGGTGATCAGTTTGGCCCAATATAGCGATACTTCGCAAATCGAGCTGCTCAATGATCTCCTTCTTAGTATCAAGGGGAAGCGTTGTTAAGTTTAAATCAATTGTACTCATATTATTTATATCCTTTTTTTAGTTAAAGAGAGAAGGACAAATCAGTCCTATGTTGTAATATGCTAATCCTAGCGCAGCAATTGCAATGATAGCTTTGCCCCCTGCAATGATTTTTTTTCGATTGTCATTACAAACTTTTGCAGCTTGCGTTGTTAAGGGAAGTAGATTGCTGTTGCACAGCAGTTTCATGGCATTAGGAAAGCGTGGTATGCTAGAAAATTGATTATTTGTAATATCAAGATATGCACAAGAAATGTTGTGAAAATCATTTGGTAGAAAAGATAATTGATTGTGCTTTAGGTTAAGGATATTGAGAGTTAAGCTGGTCATTCCAAGAGGAAGGGATTCAAGCTTGTTATGTCTCAAAATTAGATTATTTAGCGTTTTCAAGATCACAATTTTTGAAGGGAGTGTTTTTAATGAGTTTCTGCACAAAGCAAGGTGTTGTAGATTCGTGAGATTGCCAATTTCATCGGGGATTTCTGTTAGCAAATTATTGCGCAAGTCTAAAAATTTCAACTGGGATAATTCAAAGAGTTCTGAAGGAATATGGGTTAATTTATGGGGTGCAGCCCTATCGTCGAAGTAGATACCCTGAAGGTCCAAGAAAGTTGTATTGGCAATGAGTTGTTGTTTGTTTTGATTAAAAGTATCAGAAAACCCATCTGCGTTTTCAATGACAGCATCGCATGTCTTTAATTGATCGAGCATGGGAGCGTTTGGAAGGATCTTACTCCATAGGATAAGGATATCCCTTGCCTTGAGAAACTTTTGGAGAAGACTGACGTTTTCTAGGGTTTTGGGTTGGGTTAAGAGATGTTGAATCCGATTATCTTTAAGTTGATCTGCTTTTGCATACAATTCTTCGACATGGCTCTTGATTTGCTGAATGGGACTTTCCTGGCTTGGGGGACATTGGATTGCTTGGATAAATTTCGACAATTGGCTATCCGTGAGAATTTTAAAGAGCTTATCGGTTTGCCCCAATGCAGCTAGACTCCGTAGATCCAGATGCTGTATGATTTCCCTCTTTGTATCAAGGGAAAGAGTTGTTAAATTTGATGCAATTGTACTCATATTATTTACTCCTGGTATAATTTATATATTTAATTATATAGGATTAAATAATTTAATGCAAGTTTTATTTTTAAAATAGCCCCTAATTAATTAGGGGCTTAAAGGAGTCTTAAACTGTTAAAACAGAAGAGATAAAGAATTGATTTAACATCCAGTCGAAATCCGCAAGTGGATCAATCACAACGACTTGGAAATCTCCCATAGGACGGTGGCAATGAGGACATTTGATGGCCTGAGAGACGATTGGATCTACTTTCTGAGGGGTCTTTGGAAGAGGAACGATGTCCTTTTTAGAAGGGACCTCTACGGGCTGTCTCATATGGTTGAAGAGGGCGAGCGCAACAGTTGTTGCCACAATAGCCACAATTGCGATTTCTGGGGTGACCATATTCAGTGCATCGCTAGCTCGATCTAGAACGAGCTGAGCTAAATTTATATCTATTTGTAAAGCCATATAAACCTCATAATTGTTTATTTAATGCAATTATTATAAGTGGCTTGTGATTAATTTTCAATGGTAGTTTCTTTTTTAATAAAAGAATGGGCGTTTTGAGAGGAAAGGGCCAGAAGCATCTCCTCAGAAAGGGCGAGCTGGGCCAGGATGGAGGGGTATTTGGAGGCGTCGGACATGGACTCGAAGAAGCCTCCATTGGGGCCTACCAATCCACTGAAGTCGTCGAGGCAGAAAAAGTCGGCACCGAAGGCGAGGGCGTTTTGCGCACCGAGCTTGAGGCCGTGCTCGATTTGTTTCTGGAGGTTTTCGGGAGCGCCGAGGAACGCTTTGTAGAGAACAAAGCCAATGAGCCCTTTCCGGCGGATGATCTCTTGCGCTATCTCGTCGGGGAGATTGCGGATGTGGTCATGGACAGCACGGAAATTGCTATGGCTGGCCAGGACGCGCAAATCGAGGTTGTGGGTGTCGATGGTATTTAGGATATCGCGGGCAAGCTTATCGGTGGTATGGGAAAAATCGATGGCAATACCGCGGCCCGAGAGGAATTGGAGCAGTTCTTTGCCGTCGGGTTTGAGGCCGGCTTGACTCCCACAACCTCCGCCGAAGCGATTTTCTCCGTTCCAGGTGAGGCTGATGTAGAGAGGAGTAATTTGGGTGAGAATGTTTTCAAGGCGGGTGAAGATGTCGTCTAGGGGCTCATTTTCGAGGGCAAAGGCGGAGGCGTTTTCAAAAGCGGGGACGATATTGTCTTCGGTGAAGTAGTCGGGGTATTTTTGGGAGAGGGAGAGGAAGATTTCGATTTGTTTTAAGCCAAAGAGAAATGAGTCGTCGGTGGTCTCGGAAAAGATGGCGAGGGTTTGAAGGGTGACGTTGCCTGCTTTGAGTTGGGGGCCGGAACAGCGGATAATGGGGTTGAGGGGATCGCGACCGGGCTTTGCGGCGAGATAGGAGAGAAGGTCACAGTGCAAATCAACGATATTCATGGATTTTGCTAAAGTCTAAGAGTTCTTCAAAAAGGGAAAACACTTTGTGCAGGAGCGCGAGTCGGTTTTCCCGTTGTTTCGGATCATCTGCGAGAATTTTTACAGTATCGAAGAGGTGGGCGAGGGGATGCTGGAGTTTGGCCATTTCTTCGAAAGCCTCGGCATATTGTTTTTGCTTGAGGAAATTGTGCCAAGGTTTTTCGAGGGTGTGAAGGGCACTGATGAGTTCTTTTTCAGCCGGTTCTTTGGCAAGAGAGGGATCGAGGGCTGTTGGCTTCGACTTTTCGAGTTGGCCTTTAGCCCGTTTATAGACTTCAAAGAGTTTGGCAAAGCTATCGGTTTTTCGAAAGGCGTGCAGTGCATGGACTTTGCAATATTGGTCGTAGGGATCACGACAAAGTCCTGCGATGGATGCTTGGATCTCGTCTTTGGCAAAGCCCATTTCTTCGAAAACCCCTTTGGCGCGGCTGGTGATGTAGGTGAGGATCTCACTATTTGTGAGAGCTTCGAGGTCGAGCGAGAGTTTGTTCTCGACGAGAATTTTGATGATGCCAATCGTTTGGCGACGCAGCGCAAACGGATCGGAAGAGGAGGTGGGAATGAGTCCGATGCGGAAATAGCTGATCAGGTTGTCGAATTTGTCGGCAAGACTGACGATGATTCCCGTGGAAGTTTGGGGCAGAGCGCCTCTTTCGATGCGGGGCATCCAATGCTCTTCGATCGCGGTGGCAACTTCGGAGTGTTCCCTTTGAGCGGCGGCGTAGTATTTGCCAATCGTTCCTTGCAATTCGGGGAACTCTTTGACCATTTCGGAGGCGAGATCTGCTTTGCACAAGAGGGCAGCGCGCAAGACGTCTGTTGTGTCGGCGAGCTTAAGGGTGTCATTTAGAGTTTGAGTGAGCGTGACAATGCGCATCGCTTTGTCTTTCATCGTGCCGAGCTCTTTTTGAAAGGTCATTTTCTCGCGTTTTTCGTTGAAGCTTTCAAGAGAGACTTTCAAATCTTGCTCGTAGAGAAACGTCCCATCGGCAAGGCGTGCAGAGAGGACTTTTTGGTTCCCCTCGCGGATGAGATCGTTGGGAGTGTTGTCAGCTGTGATGACGAATTGGTTGGTCAGTTTTCCTGATCTATCGGCAAAAGGGAAATATTTTTGGTGCTCAACCATTTCTGAGATGAGAACTTCGGGGGGAATTTTGAGGAAATCGGGATTGAACTCTGCGTGGGTAAGCATTGGCCACTCGGTGAGATGAAGCACTTGGGCGAGGACTTTTTTCTGCTCGAGAGCTTCGCCTCCGAGAGTTTTTTGCAGTTTGTGGAGTTGATCGAGGATGCATTGCTGTCTTTCGGCAGGATCGGCAAAGACTTTGTGTTCTTTGAGGAGGGTGAAATAACCATTTGCTTCTTTGAGGGGGATTTTTTTCGGATCGAGTTGTGCATGACCGAAAGTGTGCTGATTGGAGGAGACATTGCCTACAAGGAAGGGGACTATCTGGTCGCCATAGAGCGCTGCGATCCATCTGATGGGACGGGGAAAGGAAATATCGAGTGTTCCCCAACGCATTTTTTTTGGGAAGTCGAGACTGAGGATTAACTTGGGTAGGGCATCTGCAAGAATTTGGTAGATCGATTTGCCCTCTTTTTTGATTGTTGCGAAGAGATGGTCACCCCGTTTTTCTGCTTCGTCTTGGGTAATTCCGGCAGATTTGAGAAAGCCGGCTCCTTGTTTGGTGAGGTTGCCATCGGCATCGAATGCACTCGAAAGAGCGGGACCGCGCCGTTCTTGCGTTATGTCAGAGGTCCCTTCCACAAGACCGCGAACGAAAACACCGAGGCGTCTCGGCGTGCCGATCACTTGGAGGGTTTCAAAGGCGATGCTTTGCTGTTTAAAAAGGACGCGGATTGCATTTTCGAGATTTTGCATTCCGATCGGGACAAACGTTGCGGGAAGCTCTTCACAGCCGATTTCGAGCAAAAAACTCTCGCGTCTGTGCGGATCAAACTTCTTTGGAAGGGCTTTGAGTTTGGGAGGTTTTTCTTCGATGAGTTTTTGCAGCAGCGGAAAGCCTTGTTTTTCGCGCATGGTGACGTATTCAGAAGCGATGAGTCGTGAAAGATTGCGAATACGTCCGATGTAACCGGCACGTTCGGTCACGGAGATGACTCCGCGTGCATCGAGCATGTTGAAGGCGTGGGAAGCTTTGATGACAAAATCATAGGCGGGCAGGGGAAGCTGCCGAGCAATGAGATCCTGCGCCTCTTTTTCATAGTCATCGAAATGCTGAAACCACATGTCGGTCGACGCGTAGGTGAAATTATAGGCACTCCACTCGACTTCATTGCGTTTGCAAATATCGCCATAAGTGTAGGTTTCATTCCACTGCATATCAAAAAATGTGTCTTTGTTTTGCACGTGCATGCAGAGCCGCTCTAAACCATAGGTGAGCTCCACGCTAATGGGCTTGAGGGGGAGGTTTGCGACTGCTTGGAAGTAGGTGAACTGGGTCACTTCCATGCCATCGAGCCAGACTTCCCAGCCAAGACCGTGTGCGCCAATCGTAGGGGATTCCCAATCATCGTGCACAAAGCGCAAATCGTGCTGACTCAAATCGATCTCAATGGTCTCGAGCGATTTTTTGTACAACTCTTGGATGTTAGAAGGAGAGGGTTTGACAATGACCTGAAACTGATGAAAAAGCTGCAAACGGTTCGGATTTTCACCAAAGCGTCCATCGCTGGGGCGCCTCGAGGGTTCGACATAACCCGTTTTGTAGGGCTCGGGGCCAAGGCATCGCAAAAACGTCGCCGGATTAAATGTTCCGGCTCCCATTTCAAGATCATGACCGAAATGGATAATACAGCCCTGTTTTTCCCAAAAATTGGACAGTTTTTGGATCATTTGCTGAAATGTGAGCATAGCCCTACAGTTTACGAACCATGTTGATATTTCACAATGGGTATGCTAAAATAGACCTATGGTTGAACCAATTGAAAGTATTACGGCTGTAAAGCGGAAAAAGAACCTCTGGGCGCTTTATACCCTTCCAGAGCCTCTTGTAGTATGCAAAGAAAGAATTTTATCACTCGTTTCTGAGAGTGCTCAAAGAGTCATCAAGGCAACATCAGAAAATATGCAGCGCAATATGGAAGAAAAGCGCCAGTGGGTCAAACAAGACATCCAAATAGAACAAAAAAAATTTTTAGAACGACTAGTGGATAAAATTCGCTCAAATTGATATACTAGGACTCGCGGATAGTCGCAAAGAGGTATCTTGAATTTAGCACTAGCTCTTACCATTGGGCGCATTCTTTTAGCTCCCGTTTTTCTCGTCATCTATCTTTACTATGTTCCCCTTGGCATCAGTCTCCTCGCGCTTCCGTTTGTCCTCATCGGCCTTGTCGCCCTAGCAGAACTCAGTGATCTCTTTGATGGGATGGCCGCGCGCCACGCCAACCAGGTGACCGAGCTAGGCAAAATCCTCGATCCGATGGCCGATAGCATTTTTCGCCTCTCGGTCTTTCTCACTCTGACTCAGGGGTTTGTGAACCTGCCTCTATGGCTCGTCCTCCTCTTTTTCTACCGCGATTCGGTGATCAGCATGCTTCGGACGATCTGTGCTCTGCGTGGTTATGCCCTCGCCGCTAGATTCTCGGGCAAGGTGAAGGCTGTGGTTCAGGGAGTTGCGGCTTTTACGATTCTCGGCCTCATGATCCCCTACGCCTTCGGGGTGCTCAAATTAGGCCTTTTCCAGGACATTTCCTTCTATGTTGCGCTCGGAGCAGCGGTCTATAGCCTCTTCTCGGGCGTAGAATATCTACGTGCGAACCAGAGCTATATCAAAAAAGCTCTAGTGAAGTAATTTTTTAAACCTGATAGATTTTGAGATACTTTTCAGCTGAAGCACCCCAGCTATAATTTTCTTGCATCCCTGTCTGGATCAGCGCTTGCCATTTATCTGTTTGAATTGCTTCAAACGCTCTTTCAAGCACCGAGGCGACCCCCTTGTTATCGGGGATCTTGAATGTATACCCATTTTTCTCGTCAAAGACTGTATCCTTTAATCCTCCGGTGGCATGCACAAGGGGAACAGAACCGTAGCGCAGTGCGATCATCTGGGCGAGACCGCATGGCTCAAAAATCGAGGGCATCAAGAGCATGTCACTTGCCGCATAGAGAAAATGAGAGAGAGGCTCATCATAGTCGAGATGGATAGTCACATCGGGATGGGCCTTGAGCGCTTCAAATTCTGCGCGCATTTCCTCATCGTCAGTTGTTCCAAGAAGGACAAATTGCCCTCCCAGTTCGAGAGTTTTTTCAATACCGTAATGGATCAGATCGGGCCCTTTTTGCGAGACGAGACGTGTGATTGCCGTCACAAGGGGCTTGTCTTGAGAGAGCTTTAGGTGGTCCTTGTTGGCCTTTTTGCCCTCAGAGACTGTTTCTTTCGTATAGGTTCTCGCAAGAAAGGTATCGGTCTCGGGATTCCAATAGTCGGTATCGATCCCATTGAGAATTCCTTGGAGCTTTTTTTTGCTGCGGAAAAGCTCTTCATGGAGTCCGCAGCCCCCGTCAAGAGTGAGAATCTCTTCCCGATAGGTGGGAGAGACCGTCGTGATCACGTCGCTATGCTGAATGGCCCCTTTGAGCAGGTTGATCGCATTGTCAAATTGGGGATCGCACAGCACCTCTTCATCCACCTCAATGCCGAGCCGCTCTAAATTGAAAGAAGCGCACCGTCCTTGGTGTTGCAAATTGTGAATTGTGAAAATGGTCCGCACATGGTGCTTGAGAAACAAAGCACAACCGGCGGAGGGCCAATCGTGGAGATGAATCACATCGGGTGACTGTTTTTTCAGCTCGGTACTCGCTACTTTGCAAAAGTAGAGGAACCGGTCATTGTCATCCTCTTCTCCATAGATTTTTCCCCGGTCAAAATAGCCCTTGGGGTGATGGGCCTCCACAAGGACGAGTTCGAGATCTTCGTATTTCGCCGACCACAACGTGTTGGAGATGGAAATATTGTTTTCTTGGATGAGGAAATTGTCTTTGAAAATGTGTAAATCTTTGAGAAGCAAGACATCGAGGCAGTCGTACTTAGGCAAGAAAATCCGGACGCGATGATTCTTTTTAACCAATGCTTTTGAGAGGCCATAGGTGACATCTCCCAGACCGCCGACCTTGGCGATGGGGGCAAGCTCGCTTGCAATGTGGACAATATCCATACGATCCCTACAATAGCGAGTTATGGACTTTCCTGTAATTATTTCCTTTTATACAGCAAATACTCCTTATCAACTCGAAGTGCAGAATTTGATCGCATCGTGCGAGAAATTTGGCCTCGAGGTTGCCATCGAGGGGGTCGAGTCGTTTGGAAGCTGGGAGCTCAACTGTGCGTATAAGCCTTTTTTCATCTTACAAAAACTCGAAGAATTGAATCAGCCTCTGCTTTGGGTTGATGCCGATGGAGTTTTTGCAAGGGCGCCAACATGGCAAGCTGCTTTTGAGGCGGACCTGGCCGTTCGGATGGATGAGGGGCTGGCTGCAGACCACCCTTCAAAGGTGATCTCCTCTACAGTTTTCGTCCGCCCCTCTGAGGCAGGGAAGAGGCTTGTGAGAGAGTGGATTGGCAAATGTCATGAAATTCTTTTAGACCCAGCGCGCAAGGAAGAGTTCTGGGACCAAATCGCCCTGCGAGAGGCGATCGCAAAGAATCGCGCCCGGGTGGCCCCCATGCCCCTTTCTTATGCAAAAATTTTTGATCATCCGGGGGACTGTGCAACAGTAGAAAATCCTGTGATTGAACATTTTCAGGCTTCACGTCGTTTTAAACAATAGGTCTGATTGCAATTTATTCTTATTCAGGCTATTCTTATCTCCTTTAGTAGATGGGGTGTCGCCAAGCGGTAAGGCAGCGGTTTTTGGTACCGCCATGCGGAGGTTCGAATCCTTCCACCCCAAGTTTTACTGAAAAAGAAGGTTTGGTGGATAGTCAAGCATTTTGTTTATTTTCAGGCAGCTCCCACCCGGAGCTCGCTAAGCAAATCGCACGGGCGCTCCAAACTGACTTGGGAAAGATTTCCCTATTGACATTTCCAGATGGCGAGATAGGCGTTGAAATTTTAGACAATGTCCGCGGTCGGGATGCTTTCGTTCTGCAGACGATCGCACGGCGTCCCAACCACTATCTCATGGAATTGTTGATATTAATCGATGCTTTGAAACGAGCCTCTGTAAAATCGATCAATGTCGTGATGCCCTACTTTGGGTATGCCAGGCAGGATCGAAAAGACAAGGGGCGGGTGCCGATCACTGCCAAGCTGGTTGCAGATTTGCTGCAAACAGCGGGTGCAAATCGGGTGCTGACAATGGATTTGCATGCAGAGCAAATTCAGGGGTTTTTCGACATTCCCGTCGATCATCTCCATGGGCGCTCGGTGCTGAAAAAAGCAGTGAAAGATTGGGGACTTGCGGACTATGTAGTCGTCGCGCCCGATCTAGGTAGCATCCGGCTCGCAGAGGGTTTTGCAAAAGAGGTGAATGCCGATTTTGCCGTTGTGGATAAGCGTCGCGTGGATGCAGAACATGTGGAGCCAGGAGCCTTAATTGGCAATGTCGAGGGGAAGTCGATACTTCTCGTTGACGATATGGTAACCACAGGTGAGACGCTCAAGACAGCTGCTCGCGTTTGTCAAAATGCGGGAGCCGTAAAAGTCTTTGCCATGGCCACCCACGGGCTATTGGCAGAAGGGGCGTTAAAAGGAAGTGCGATTGAAAAGATGGTTGTAACCAACACGGTTCCCCTTATTGAGGATCCGATGATTGAGTCGGTGTCGGTTGCCCCTCTTTTTAGTCTGGCCATTGAATCTATTCTCTCGGCCAAGTCCATTTCCTCTCTGCCATAATAAGTTTTTTTGTAACGAATTTGGAGAAATTCAATGAAGCTGACCGCAAAGAAAAGAGTGGGAGAGACAAAAGGCGCTACGAAGCAAGCACGCCGCGATGGGAGCATTCCCGCTGTCTTTTACTCTCCTGGCAAACCCGGGCAATCGATCGAAATCGATACAGCACAATTTGAAGCTGCCTTGAGAAGCATCAAACAAGGGTATCTGTCCACAACCGTGTTTTCACTGGATTTGGATGAGAAAAAGACAAAAGCGCTTGTCAAGGACGTGCAGTACGATCGGACGACCTATCGGGTGATTCACCTCGATTTCATGGAGCTAGTAGACGATACACCAGTGACAGTTTTGGTCCCGATCGAATGTGTCGGACAAGAAGAGTGCGCTGGGATCAAATTGGGTGGATTTTTGCGCCAAGTGATCCGCAAAGTGAAAGTGAAGTGTGCACCCAAAGATATCCCGACGGATTTTAAATTGGATATTCGCGATTTGAAGATGAGGCAATCGAAGCGTTTGTCGGATCTTGCAATGCCAAAAGGGGTAAAACCCATGACTGTTGCCGATGAAGTGGTTGCTGTGATTGCGAAGAGATGACGTATTTAATTGTTGGCCTTGGCAACCCGGGTAAGACCTATGATGACACCCGCCATAATGTGGGGTTTCGAGTAATCAAGGCCTTAGCTGCAAAACTAGGGATCACTTTTCGCCCTTCTTTGGTTCGCGCTAAAGGGAGTTTGAGCGAGGGGAATATACGAGACAAAAAAGCGTACCTGCTCCTGCCGCTGACTTACATGAATGAAAGTGGGATAGCAGTGAGAAAGTGTGCCGATTACTACAAAATTCCCATCGAACGGGTGATTGTAGTCACCGATGACGTGGCTCTCCCTTTTGGGCAGCTCCGTCTGAGAGCACAGGGCAGTTGTGGGGGACACAATGGGCTGAGAAGTATCGAGGCGCATTTGGGGACGCAAGAGTACTCTCGCCTGCGGATCGGAGTGAGCAATCGCGAAGAGGGAGATCTCGCCGATTATGTCCTCAGTAAGTTTTCACAAGAAGAGCAGAGAGCGCTTCCCGATGTTGTGGCCAGTGCGATTGAGGCCTTAGAGCTTTGGCTCACGGAAGGAAATGAAGCAGCCATGCAAAAGACGAACAAGTAGGAGTATTACAAATGGCAAAAGCAAGAGAACACCTCTACGAGGGGATGTATATATTAAGCGCTAACCTGAGTGAAGATGCACGCAATAAAGCGATCGAAAAGATCACAGCTTCTATACAGCAGCACGCAGGAGAAGTGAAACAAACATTTAATCAGGGGCGCAAAAAGCTGGCTTATGAAATCAATGGGCGTCGTGAAGGGTATTATTATCTGATCTACTTCACTGCAAGTTCATCGAGCATGCCAGAGCTTTGGCGTGAATATCAGCTCAACGAAGACTTGATCCGTTTCATGAACATACGAGCGGAAAGTGTTCCTGAAAAAATTGAATTCAAACCATTACAAAAAGTTGAATAGGAGTCCATAATCATGGGTAAACGCAATGGAGATTCTGTGTTTGGCAAGCGTCGCAAGAGCTGTCCTTTCACAGCAGCTGGAATCAAACACATTGATTACAAAAATATCGATACACTCTCGCAATTTGTGACAGAGAGAGGGAAAATTATCCCCCGTCGTATTACAGGGGTTTCTCTACGCCATCAGAGAATGTTGACCAGAGCAATTAAGAAAGCACGCTACATGGCTCTTTTGCCGTTTGTTGCTAGCGAATAAGGAGATTAGATGAAAAACCAACTACTACTTTTAGATGACGTTGATGGAGTGGGGCGCAGCGGAGATATCGTTTCTGTAAAACCGGGCTTTGCGCGTAATTTCCTCTTTCCTCAAAAGAAGGCGATCATCGCCGAAAAACACCTCGTCCGCCTTCAAGAACGCTTGAAAGAAGAGCGTACGAAAAAAGCGGTCACCGATAAGAAAGATGCTGTAGCACTCGCGAAAGAACTCGTCGGAAAAGTTCTCAAAACACAAGTGAAAATCGACGCAGAAGGCCACATGTATGGCTCTGTTTCGGCGCAAGATGTGGTGGGATTTTTCAAAGACCAACTCAACATCGTTTTAGATCGCCGCAATGTGATTCTTCCCAAAGGGATCAAAAAAATCGGTGTTCATGAAGTGGAGCTGAAATTGAAAGAGGGAGTGCCTGCAAAAATTACAATCGAGATCGCTCCAGAAGAAAAGACTGGTGGATGATCGGTTAACACTTCTATCACCTGCAAAACTCAATTTGTTTTTCCGGGTGCTGAAAAGGCGCCCGGATGGCTATCACGAGATCTCCTCCCTCTATCAGGCGATCGATCTTTGTGATACGCTCACTCTTTCTCTAGCAGAAAAAGAGACCTTCTCTTGTAATGTTTTTATCGACTCTTCCAATCTCGTCTTGCGCGTTGCGGATCTCTTTCGTGAAAAAACGGGAATCGATCAACCGTTTTCCTTCAAACTAGAGAAGAAAATTCCTCTAGAAGCAGGCCTCGGTGGAGGTAGTAGTAATGCCGCCACAGCGCTATGGGGGCTCAATCAGCTCATGCAAACAGGCATTGATGAAGAAACACTCACAAAGTGGGCTGCAGAGCTCGGAGCGGATGTTGCTTTTTTCTTCTCTCATGGACGGGCTTACTGCGAGGGGATTGGGGAGATTCTCACTCCTCTACCACCTGTAGAGGCCAAGCCCCTTTGGATCGCGAAACCCAAAGCAGGTCTTTCCACAAAAGCCGTTTTTCAAGCGCTCAATTTGGAATCTCTTGACTCCCACGCTCTCAACGATCTCGAAAATGTAGCATTCAAACTCGTTCCCCCATTAAAGCAACTCAAAGCCGATCTTTTTGGTTTGGGATTTGAGCGCGTACAAATGACGGGAAGTGGAACGGCATTTTTCTGTTTTGGTTCGATCAAACAACCTCAACTTGTGGATACCACGTTTTTTCCTGCACGTTTTTTGTATCGCAATGAACGAAGCTGGTACAAAATTTAATCCTTAAGCTATATTGAATCCATGAAAGATCGCATTCTCGTGATTACGGGGGCTGCCGGTTTTATCGGTTCAGCTGTCACCCGTCATCTCAATGACTTAGGATATCATCGTCTTCTTCTTGTCGACGATATTGAAACTACTGAAAAGTGGAAAAACCTCTTCGGAAAAAAGTTCGAAGACTTCATTTCCAAACACACCTTGTTTTCTTGGCTAGAAAATCGAGCAGGCGAAGTGGGAGGCATCATCCACCTCGGAGCATGTTCAGATACGCTTGAAAAAGACGGCAATTTTTTGATGGAGAACAATTTCCGCTACACACAGAAATTGTGCAAGATCGCCCTCGAGAATGGTATCCGCTTTATCTATGCATCATCAGCTGCGACCTATGGCGACGGAAGCCAGGGCTTTTCCGATGACATTGACCAATTAGACGCATTACGCCCGCTCAATCTCTATGGATTTTCCAAACACCTATTCGATCTTTGGGTGAAGCAACGGGGCTATCTCGATCAGATCGTCGGACTTAAGTACTTCAATGTCTTTGGACCGAATGAAAACCACAAAGGCCATATGGCGTCGATGGTTTTCAAGATGCTTCCAAAAATAGAGCAAGAAGGAGTGGTGCATCTTTTCAAATCATCTGATCCAGAGCGTTTTTCCGATGGGGACCAGTGCCGCGATTTTATTTATGTCAAAGATGCAGCACGCATGACGTGTGATTTTTTGTTCAATAATATTTGCGGAATTTTTAATATTGGCAGGGGAGAACCGACCACGTGGAATCAGCTTGCAAGTGCTTTATTCCAAGCAGCGGGGAAAAAGAAGAACATTGCGTACGTGGACATGCCAAAGAGCCTCGTCTCGCAATACCAAAACTATACGTGCGCAGATATGCAAAAATATTTCGAAAAACATGGACACGCTGTGATCTATAACATTGAAGACGCAGTCAAAGACTATGTCCAAGGATACCTTTTAGAGGATAAGCGATGGTAAAACTCATAGGAATGCTCAGTAGGCTCGGCCCGGCAAAAGTTCTGGTGATCGGGGATTTCATGTTAGATACCTACACGACGGGAAAAATCCAACGGATTTCACCAGAAGCTCCCGTCTCTGTGCTCAATGCCCACAAGGAAGAGAGTCTCCCAGGTGGAGCGGGGAACGTGGTCCTCAATTTGCGATCTCTTGGAGCACAAGTCACCGTTGTGGGACGTGTGGGCCGGGACTTTGCAGGAGAAGAAATCCGCAACGCCTTAGAAAACGAAATGGTAGATGTCGGTGGACTTGTTTATCAGAAACGCTATAAAACACCGGTGAAAAACCGATTTATTGCCGATTCCCAACAAGTGCTGCGCGTCGATTTTGAGACGATTACCTCCCTTCCAGAAGAGCTCGAGCAGGAAGTGATCCGCAAGCTTCCCGACTTGATGGAAGATTGCCAAATTGTGGCGATCTCCGATTATGGAAAGGAATTTCTATCCCATACACTTTTAGGTGTGGTGATTGAAATGGCCAAAGCGCGCCATGTGCCAGTCATTGTCGACCCAAAGGGAATCGATTTTACCAAGTACCGCGGTGCGACTATTATTAAACCGAATCTTTCGGAAGCGTATGCAGCTGCACGTCTTCCCCAAGAAATTTCCCTCGATGAAGTATCGGCCACGATTCTCAAAACTTGCGGAGTCGAGCAACTATTGATCACCCGTTCTCAAGAGGGGATTTCACTGTTCAATCGCAATGGCGATCGGTTTGATTTCCCGGTCCGTTCTAAAGAGGTGAAAGATGTCACAGGCGCAGGTGATACTGTCCTTTCAATGTTGAGCGTTGCCCTTGCCAATGGTCTCGATATCCGCTATGCCGCCCAGCTGGCTAACATTGCAGCTGGAATGGCGATTGAGCGGATTGGCTGCGCCCTGATCAATCTCTCCGACATGGCTGATCGGCTCATGGAGTTCGACGTCGAGAACAAGATTTTCGATGGACAGCACATGTTTGCACTCCAGCAGTCCCTCAAGGGCAAGCGATGTAGTGTGCTGAGCTTAGAGAGCAATCACGGGATGTCGACAGCAGTTTTCAAAAGCTTGCGCAAGCTAGCCGCTAAGGACCCTGAAAACAAACTCGTCCTCTATTTGCGCGGACACCAGCCCGATAGAGAATTTATCTCGCTGCTTTCCTCACTTTCCGATGTCGATTTTATCGTCGTAGAATGCACGAGCCTCAAGAATCTCTGCGATCTGATCGAACCTGCTGAGATCTATGCAATCGAGGCGAGCAAGCTCATTGACCTCGAGAAGTCTCCTACGCAGTTAGCGAATGTCTAGAGATTTATGTCGAATTCTTCAAGAGTTTCGGCAAGTGTCCTTTCCTCTTGGGCATCGAACATAGGGCCCGTAAAGAAATAACTTGGGCAATCCTCGAGGGAAAAATCGATTCATCTCTCGATGATTTTCCCTTGTAGATATTGCAGGAATATCTACTGCGGAAAAATCCTCAAGATCTGAACCG
>SDBS01003344.1_pt1 | contig 15731 bp, 42 predicted proteins | sample 2277091 | NCBI WGS metagenome assembly SDBS01 (sample SAMN10404972, study PRJNA504765) | marine sediment metagenome | isolation source: marine sediment core GS10_PC15, 163 cmbsf | place: Arctic Ocean: Southern Knipovich Ridge | collected 2010 | reverse complement strand
AGGGAGGCGACAGTAAATGAAACTGCTTAAGAAAGCACAAGTGGGTGGACTGCAAGGGTTTATCCTTAGTATAGTAACTGTATCAATAGTTCTGGCAATCGGTTTGATTGTATTACAGGAACTAGCTGATTCTCAAAAAGGAATCACCGATATTGAATGTAATGCAACTGGTTCAGTAAATGACTGTGGTGCTGCATATAACGCAACAACAGAAATAATAGTAAAACTAGCAACAGTACCAACCTGGATAGGAATCATTATAATAGTGGCTTTGGCCTTTATTGTATTGAGCTTCTTCATTGGAAGGCGACAGTAAATGAAACTGCTTAAGAAGGGACAAGTTGGAGGCCTACAAGGCTTCATCCTTTCCATAGTAACTGTAACAATAGTTTTGGCTATTGGGTTGATTATATTACAGGAAATGGCGACAGTAGCAAAAGAACTAGATTCGACATCAATGCTTAATGAATCTATTACAACTGCTGGAACTGTGGGTGTTGGAGGAAACTTATTTATTAGCCTGACTGCTTGTAGAAATGCTACTAATCAAGTGGTTCTTTCAACTCTTGACTGTAATGCAACGAGTGCTGGTGTAATTTCAATAAACATAGCTAATTCAACAACTACAGCTAATATTGACTACACACACTTTGTAGCATCTGCAGCATTCAATAGCACAGAAACTATAATAACCAAACTAGCAACAGTACCAACATGGATAGGGATTATTATAATAGTAGCCCTGGCCTTTATTGTATTGAGCTTCTTCATTGGAAGGCGACAGTAAATCAACTAAAACTACTTTTTTGGGCTTAGGCCCTTTTTTATCTATTTTTAATGCTCATCTATCTATAACGTCTGGATTGCCTCCTGCTCTGAAATGGGTAGGGGGTTTTTTCTAATTACTCTTTCTAAAAGTTTTAGTTCACTAATTAGTGATTAAACGTATATACCGTAATAGTGTGGGTAGCCCACATTATAACGGATATTTCTGTAACCACTATTTAGTTTATTTAGGAAGGTTTATATATTACCTACACTTTAACTAACCATAGATTAACCATAAGAGGTGAACAACATGGAAGTAAAGGAAGCAACCAAAATGCAGATTCAAACTGATGGTGAAGAAATCCAGAAAGAACTTGCATTTAAGGATTCTGATTTGGAGGCATATTAAATGCCTTCTTTTTTTATTTTAAAAACATTGGAGGTAACTAAAAATGGTAAATATGGATATTGATGATGGAGTATATAAGGATTGGGTTAAATTCTACAACAAACAGGATAATTTAAAATACCCTACATTAAAAAACTTTACTGCTAGGAAGTTAAAAGAGGTTATGGAAAATGAAGCAACCTAAACACCAAGAACCAATGATTAACAGAAAACCAAGACTACCTGGAGATATAGGGGAAGAAAAACCAGATGCGTATTTGTCCGAAAAGGAGAAGTTCCTGAAGAAGCATAAGAACTTGATTGATAGGGAGGTAATGAAATGACACTAGAAGAAAGGGTTAATGATATGCAGATGCAGATTAATACTTTAAAGATGGAGAATGAGAGACTGAATAATGTTATGAATATAATGCACAAAAGGATTACTAAGCTGCAAGAGAATAAAAATGCTGAATGATTGGATACCAAAAGGAACTATCAAATGGTTAGACAGAAATTTAGTAGTATTGATAGACCAACAAGGAGGAAGTGCCAAAGGCTATGGCAGAGCTAAGGACTTAAGAAAATGGAATGCTGCATAATACATTGTAAAAGACAGGCAAGAAACACCTATAAAATTGGTGGAGTAAAATTTGTTTATTGTGATGGACATAGAAGAATACCTGAAAAGGTTTTTGTTATTGTTAAAAAAGGATATTATAGATCGAGTAAAAATGCCAATGTTTACGACACTTAAGGAAGCTGAAAAGTATGGTGAAAAGCATTATTTAATACCAGAGCTAACAGAAACAATACATGGTAGTTGGGAAGTCAAAGAAGGGTATGGTAAAAAAGAATGAGCAAAAAAGAAATAGAAATAAAAATAGAAGAGAACAGAAGAAAATACTTAACACCAGGAACTATATCTCTATTAAGGCCAAAGAACTGTATATTCATAAGTTCAGCCAATAAACTCAATCACGAATTATCTAAAACAATAGGTGGATATTCACTTAGAAAAGTAGGAGACATACCCCAATTTAGTTTAAGATTAATAAGATTACTCAGAGATATAGAAGTAGAGTTCAATAAATTAATTAAAGAATTTCCAAAACAAAGTGAAGATTTTATAACAGAAGCAGCTTACGGAAAAAACAGACAAATAGATTTAGTCTTACTCAGAACAGATCAACACTTCGAGTGGGAAAACGATCATACTATTAAAAAAGAAGGAGCATTTACGTTTTATATTTAATTAAAAGATAAATTCAAAACAAAATCATTAGGAGGTTAAGAAGATGGAAAAGAAGAATAAAGAAGCTTGGTGGATTGTTGCAGTATTTGGATTAATCGCACAATTATTTATCTATGGGACTTACAGATATTTCAATAAATTAACTATAGCCATTGTTTTATTTACATATATGGCTTATATGTCATTTGCTTGGTGTTGTTATGTTATAGGTTATTTATCAAAAAAAGATGTTAGATAAAGGTTAAGGTAAGATGAAGGGGTGACCCCTGTGTTTCCTGTGGAACAATGAAAGATAAAAAAGAGGCATACAATAAAAAACTTGAAGCCTATATAGATAAGATAACAACACCCATATTTGAGAAAGTTCTAAAGGAAACTAAAAAAAACCGAATATCGGTTGGTTCTAAAAAAGAAATATCTCATATCTACTCATTATACAATCCACATAATTATCGTCTATATTTTGACTTTGAAAAAACAGATTTTCACCCACTAAGACCATCCGAACCCACCTATAAAACAGATGGAGGTCGGTTAGGTTTAAAGAATAGCAGGGAATGGGTAACTAAAAAGCATATAGGAGGTTGTGATTTAATAGTAAAGAAAACCCAAATACAGATAAATAACCTTATTGAACCAAAAAGATGGTATCTTATTCTAATGGGGGATATTGACAAAAGAAAGCAACAAGTAATGGAAATCCACCAAAAGAAGATAAATGAGGGTATATGTGCCTTAAAATCGTTTCTAAGGGTATATGGTGGAGTATCTAAATTAAAGCTATTAAGAATATGGTGTGAAGAGAAGATTCAAGGAGATAAATCAATAGATAAATTACCTATCAAAATGTTCTTTAATACAAAGAATGTAAAGAAGGCCTATGGTGAAAAAGTAATAGAATACTTCGGTGATCCTGTGGGTGCAGCTAATTACTTCTCAAATGAGGGTATTCAAGATATATCACCAAAGATAGCTAACTCTTTAAATCAACTATGCCTAAGATTCGACAATATGGGAAACAGAATAATTGATATGATGAACAACAGAATCCAGGTAGATAATGAATTGGCCATCAATATAAGAACTCATAATAAGGTATTCAAAAAGCTCGATAATCTATTAAGCCAAAAGGATCTAAGAAAATGGTTATAAGTAAATACAATGCAACAGGATACGCAATGAAATCAAGAGAAGAAGTCTTAGGTTATGGATTTTTAATGGTGGGTTTTTCTTTATTAGTATTAACGATAAATTTATACTATAAAGCTATGTGGTATTGGATACCTTTATTTTTTGTTAGTGTTATGTTTTTAATAATTGGATTTGGATTACTTGGAGTTAAATAGAAAATGGTTATAAGAAGGCATAAGGGTAATTATTCACGCCAACGAACTATACCCCATTTCCCTCTTAGTATACCTATTAGTATATTAACTATATAAATGTATCGTTAAAAAGGCTTTGGCTATAAACCCCCATATCAGCTATAAACCCTACGTAGAGCTAAAAATTAGGTCAGAAATCTTGGCTATAAAGTGGCTATAAACTATTTTTCTTAAATAGGTATATATAGTTAATCTAATAATCATATAATAGATTTAAAAACATAGGAGGGATACAAAATGAAATCAATTGAACAAGTAAGAGAAGAATACAAAACAGTTCCCTGATAAAACCAAAAGACATAAGTGATATAGGCGAACATAGCTACCAGAATGATTGTTATTAGGATTTTGTGGAGGAGTTTTATATTGGGTTTTTGAGAATGTTAAGAAAAATTAACTATTTAATCTATGTTACCCTCTTCTTTAAGTCTTTGTCTTAAGTCTTCAAAAAGTTTTTTTAAATCCCCATTATTTAATTCTTTCATTAATTCCTCTATCTCTTTCTTTAAATCTTCAGGTAAATTAGATTTTCTAACTTGCTCTAACATATCTGATTTTTTCTCATCTTCTTTATTTTCTTGTTTTTCTTCCATTTTTCTTTTGATAGAGTTCATGTATTAATCTATTAATTGTCATTTGATATTTTCTCTTCATAGACTCTCTTTCTTTTTCATATTTTTCTTCAATTTCTTTAAGACTCTCTTCGGTTTGTTTTTCTTTATCTTTATATTTTTTAATTTTGTTCACTAAAGCATCTGAAATTTCCTTACTAAAATAAAATGCTATTATAGCACCAATCCATGATGTAAGTAAAGGTAAAAAAATATTTATTAATCCTTTCACTTCATTATAATTTTCTTTATTTATAGAAATGAAGGAGTACACTATAATTCCAAAGAGGATTACAAAGGTAGTTTGCATTATCCACTTTTGTATAGATAATGTGTGTTCTTCTACTCCCCCATATTCATGAAATAAAATCCCTTTTAACCATTTACCTAACCCCATCTAAATAGGGTAAGGTTATTTATATATAAATTTATCTCTTCCTCTTCTTAGGTTTCTCATCATCAAAAACACTAAAATTAAATCCAAAGCTGTCTGGGAGCCTCATTGGTTCAATAACAGATTTAGGCATCTTTTTCTGTTTGCCTATCAATCCTCTTTTGTATAGATTTGCTAAATACTTCTTTGCCGTAGGATAACTAATGCTGCATTCTTTAGCAACTTCATATATTGTAAGATCAATCTTCTGTTGATACAATACTCTCAATATCCTCTCTTCTATTTTATTGTAATGTTTTTCTTTTTTCATCCTTTTACTAAAATGGCCTCTAAATCAAATCCACCTTTATCTTCATTAGGGATTAGATGAAATTCAAAACTATCTCTCCTTTCATCAACTTTCATTATCTGTGAAAACTTCTTCGGAATCCTTATACTAAATTGTTTTTTGTCTTTAATGATTTTAACTGCCTTCTTTTTGTGTTCTCCAACTTCATCGAAACCAACAATCTGTTTTAGTTCATCTTTCTCTTTTTTATCAATTTCAGCCATTTTTAATGAAGGTAGGACGATTAAGTATATAAACTTTACTATTTTCAGCCGAAATACTACTAACAAATAGAAACATTTATATAAAGAGGCATATTCTTCTCTTTAACATAATCGGACGAAAGTATTAAAACATCAGAGGTGATGGAGATGAAAAATGGAAAACGAAAAACAAGAGTTAGAAAAGAAAGAAGAAAAAGAATCGGAAGAGCTGTTAGATATGTTGGAGAACATTGATGAACATATTGAAAGCTGGCTCAACCAGTACATAGGTGTATAGAATGAACCAAGAAATAAGAGAAAAACAAAAGGAAGAAATAATCGAACTGTTGAATAAAGTAAACAGAAAAGGAATACCAGAACTGATAGCATTCCTTAAACAGAGCGATTACTTCGAAGCACCAGCAAGCACAAGGTTTCATGGCAACATAAAGAACTTTCTGCAAATATGCAAGATATACTATTACCCACCTGAACAAGACTATCCATTAGATAAAGTATGGCTCTACTTTGATGGTGAAGAAAACAAGCAGCCAAGAAGAATAAGATCATTATGTTTCAAGAATCCAGAGAACCATAAACAGTTTATCATAAACAACATCTATGCACACATATACCAATTAATCAAAAGGGCAGAATACAACAATGCACTATCAACCAATATACCAAAAAGGAAATACCAAGAAGAATATTTAGATTATTTATTAAGGGAAATAAGGGGCTTTGCACATAAAGTCCACAATAACTTAGACTTCTTGTGCAGGATTAACACTTCTTGTGCAGAAGTCAGGATTAATCCCTAATTCGTGCATTTCCTGTATAACACAGCAGAGATTATGGCATATCACTTTACAAAGAACCTCATTAATCTGTGCTGTCCAATCTTTACTTCTAACAAAATCACCGAACTTAGATTTTATCATATGTACTGTTGATTCTGCATTACTTCGTTTGTGATAATGTTCTAAAAATTCATCACTATTCAACATAAACATATGATACATTTTCTTCCATATCATACCGTTCTTATTTGCCTGTGCATTTTTCTTAAAAGGTATGTAAGGCATTGCCCCTTTATCTTCAATTAGTTCTAAGTTGTCTATACTAATGTAAGCCTTATCTGCTGATACTTCTTCCATATCAAAGTTTTCAGATGTCTTGTTTATTAGCTCTTTTAACTCTGGACTATCATTGTCAAACTCTGAGGTTATCTTAACACTAGATATAACATTACTCTTAACTCCTGTCATAAAATGACACTTAACCCATCTTCTCGAATTAATTTCTTTGCCATACTTAAAAGAATGCCATCTTTGAAAGTTTGAAGTTCCAAAGCCTGTACTGTCGATAGCAAAGTCTTTTTCAATGCTTCTTAATGGAAGGCTTGTTATTGTTACCATTTGTGACAACAAGGGGGTAATCTCTTTCTTTCTGAAATAATTAAATAGACTATTGAAATGTATACTTTTATCTATGTAGTCTTTTTCTTTTGCTATTTCCATATCGCTTGTAAACCTTCTGCCTGAGAATGTTGAATACACTTTAAACACCATTGAGAAAACTGTATCGCTTAACTGAACTGTAGGTCTGCCAAAGTTATAAACAGGTTGTCTTATCCTACTTGTTATATCTCCTAAGAACTTCATAAGCAGTTGTTTTTCTTTTTGTTGAGATAGGTTATAGCTTTTCCAATCTTGACTGTATGTCTTTCTTGCTGTGATAGTTACATTCCCTGCATTATCTACTTCTTTAGTCACTACCATCTCTACAGCCCAGATATGTTTACATTTGCATTGTCTTGTTTCGTGGTCTGGACAATTACATTTAGCTTCTATCCCATTACTTATAACTAAATAATGTCCTGCTCCTGATTGGCTTGGAACTTTCCAGCCTTTCTTTGTTCTTTCTATTCTTGATGTCTGGGCTATCTTTCTGCCCCTTTCTTTTCTTATTAAGATTTTTTCTTGTTGCATTTTATATCCTCCTTGCTGAAGCTAAAAATATCAAAATCCATACGATTATTTTTAGTAGCTTTGTTTTGTTCATTCTCTTTTTTGTTAGTGTGTCGTACTATCTATTGGTAATATTACCTAGTTTATAAAGCTTCCTATTTTTAATAATACAGCATACTATGTATTAGAACATATATATTTAAGTAACTAAACATTTATATATATGTAGTACTTCTTATTATTAAAAGGTTTAAAAAGGATTAATAATAAGGAGGACTTTTAAGAAAAATGCCAGAAGATAAACAAAGACTAAACGAAATTAAAGATTTATTGACAACAGAACCAAAAGAGCTAAAGAAAGAAGTAAGCATAATCTTTGACGGAAAACAATACACTCTAAGGATTCCTAAGAACCTAGCAGAGAAGGCTGATATAAATCCAAAGACAGATAAGTTTTTATTTCGGTTAAGTATCCCATCTAAGCAAGAAGAAGAAATGAGATTAAGGGCAGAATTTATAAGAGGGAATGAAAATGCCAAAGAAAAAACCAAAGCTAAACATTAAAGAAAGCAAAATACTTCAAGTACTACACCAAGAAGGTGGCTCTATGACAGCTCACGAAATAAGTAAAAAGACGGGGATAGCTTATGTTACTGTTAGGAAATATATTAAGAAGATGATTGAAGAAGGAGTATTAATAGAAGGTTAAGATGGCAAGAAGCAAAAGTAGAAAATTCAGTATAAATTACCCTAAGATATTTGGGACAGAAATAAGATCAAGACCTATGAAGATTAAACTTCTCAAATTAAAGAAGTTGAAGTTACTGAAACAAAGATTAAGATAATCTAATTTTATCAACTTCCTAAAAAAGTAACATACCAATTCTTGTCCCATGCTAAGTCAATCTTATTTTGAGCATCACTCAAATCTTTCATATCTTCATTTGATTTAGGAATTAAATTATTATACATATTGAAATATTTAGTTGCTTTATCCTCATCACCATAATTTATTTCGTATATCTGCTTATCCATATAATCTATTAGTAAATATGTTTTTTCTTCAACTAAAATCCATAGTCTTATTTGTTCTAGTCTATTCTCTATTTCTTTTTCATAAAATAAAGTTGGTGAGTTATTTTGTATCTTCTTTAATCTTAGTTCTGCTTTTTTTAATAGTTCTTTTCCATCTACCGCATTTGTTTTTCCTGCATCATATATTCTCTTAGCATCAAAGTAGGTATAAGCCTCTAAAGTATAATCATTAGCAATACCCATATTAGTAATAGCTAAACTAACATATTCTTTACCCACATAAATATCATTGAGAGCTATAGAATACTCTGTAAAGAAATATATGGCATCTTTTTTTGTATCCTCAATTTTATCTTTTAAGTCTATATTTTCAGTAGTAAGTTTATTAATTTGTTCTTCATATGGTTGGATTATTTGCTCTTTAGTTTCACAAGCTGTTAAAAGCAATACTCCAATTAAAACCATAACTAATATTATTTTTTTCATGTTCATTCGCCTCCTTCGGATAGTTTCAATTCTCCTTTTTCTTTCCTATCAAGAATCTCAACTAAATCTATTTCTTCTAAGGGTATCTTAAGATATACCTTTCTTTTCCTTAAAGATTGAATCCAATTGGCAATTTTAGTTTTATACTTTTTTAGAAGTATTATATAATTACAATCATCAGATAAGTCTTTAACAGTTCCCCTATATGACCTATTTTTGGTGTCAATTTCTACTTCAAATCCTTTTAATTTTAAGTAATCTGCTTTGGTTTTTATTAATGACATTTATCGTATATAGTTATTTGTCTATATATAAATGTATGGGTACTCGATTGGTACTGGAAAAGGTATTTCTATAGGCTAGTCTATATCTAATAAAAAGAGGTGTTTTCAATGACAAGAAAGAGTTATGTTAATGTTTCAATTCCAAAGACATTGATTGATGAAATTGATGAGATTATCAAAGAGAAGAAGAAAGGCTATACTTCTAGGGCTGAATTGATTAAGGATTCAATAAGGGATATTCTTGAGAAGTTGAAATAGTTTTTGTGCAGAAATTGGACTTTATGTGCATGGCTTACTTTTTGTGGACTTTATGTGCAAAGTCGAAATAAGGGTAAAGATTAAAAAGAAATTCGGGGAAGAATCAAGCTAACGAAGTTTACCAACCTCGTTAGGCCCATCACATCTAGATTAACTGTAACCTTATGGGTGTGGTGGGTTTTTTTATTATAGTAACAAAATATTATTAAAAACAAACCCACACTATAACGGTAGTCCAATGAAAAGGTTTATATACTATTATCATTATTACTATTACTATAGGAGGTAACCAAAATGTCAAAATGTAAAGATTGTGGAAAAGAAATGCGAGATGAAAATACTAGAAGTTGTATCTTTCCTAAGATTAAAATAGATGGGATAATATATAATAGAGATACAAAATATTATGATGTTAATGAAAAATGCCATGACTGTGGAATATTAAATAAGAAAGGGAACATTCATCATTATGGTTGTGATATGGAAAGATGCCCTAAATGTAAGGGACAATTAATATCCTGTAATTGTTCAGATGATGATAATGTAGAATTAATAAAATAAGGAGGACTAACAATGAAATGCGACAAATGTGATTATGAATGGAACAATAGAGAGCCTGAACCAAAGGCTTGTCCAAGATGTAAAAGAAGATTTGATTATCCAGATAAGGTGAAAAAGAATGCCAACTGATAATTTTTTAATCCAGGAAGCAGATCATAAGTTAACTAAGAAGCAGCTATTTGAAGGAACTAAGGGCCTTCATAAATCAGTTAAAAGGTGAATTACATGAGTAAAATAAAAAAGATAATAAAGGAAACCTGGATGGATTTTGTTGAAATATTCTTAGTGGTTGGAGTTGGAATATTAATAGCTTCAATAATAAGTTGGTACTTTCTTTTCTTACCGATTTTTATTGGTATAGTATTGGGAAGCAAACCTTATGTTAAGATAAGGTTAATTCAAGAATCTGGTATGAGATGAAAGAAGAAACAAAAAGCAAAATAGTTGGAATGAGTGTTAGTCTACTCATAATGGTAATATTTGGTTTGGCGATTCTTTCAAGTTACAATAAGTTTGGTGATATGTTAGATGAATGTCATTCTGCTGGATATGATGGTTTCAAAGATGTATCTGGATTTATGAGAATGTCAAAATACAAATGTTATAAGGAAGTATCTGTAGGTACAGGATATGAATATGAGTATAGTGGATATGTAAAATATGGAGGTAAATAAAATGGATGGATTTGAATTTTGTTTTATGTTGTTGTGGATTTTGTTGGCTATAGGAATAATTATTACTATTCCTGATGAGTTATACTTTAAACAGATAGCTAAAGATAATGCAAACAATCATTGTAGGGGATTAGGATTTGACCAATATAAAGAAATGAGTAGAGTTGGTATATTCTCAACAAACCCAATAGCAATTAAATGTGAGTATGCAGAAAGATATAGTGATCTTGGTGTAAGGACAAATACGTAAGGTTAGTCTTAGGTGAATGGAGGTAAAAAGAATGGCAGAAAATGAATTTCAAAGTTTCTTTTTTGGTTTAGGGGGAGTTATGGCCTTTTTATTAACGTTAGCTTTTATTTCAACATTTTTCATTAATAGATTTGCACCAAATCCAATTCAAGACATTGGAACTTGGAGAGTATTATTAGGTATCTCAATAGGACTTTCATTATTTAGTATGTTCGTAAATAGAAATACACAAACCTAATGGAGGATGAATTAACAAATGAACATTAAAAAAATAGCAATATTCGTAGTGGTTCTGTTTATGATACTCGCAGGAATAAGATTTATATTTGCACTATACGAATTTGTTGATGCTTCATTAGACAACAAGATTCCAGAAATAATCATTGAATATAACACTACTAGATTTTGCCAGGTAAATTGTTCAAATGAATTTAATTGGGAGGGGGATTGTGAAGAGTTAGAAATGCCTGAAAATATTGATTGTACTATTAAAGTAAATACAACAATAGAGGGGCAAATACTTCAAAGTACACAGAGGTGAATTAAGGATGAAAAACAAAGAAATATATTTGAAAGTAGAACAAGATTGGAAAATGATACTATCTGAATGGTTAATATTTCTTATAAGTATTGTTTTTATAAGTTCTATATTTGTTCCTATAATAAGGATTATTAAAGAATATCCTGATGATGGGATGAAGTTAGGACTATTAGTTATATTTGTATTTGCTATGATGAAGTTAGTAACTTGGGTAAGAGTACCAACAACTTATTCAACTAATGATGTAGTAAGGGATATTAAAATAGAACTACAGGATAATGCTACAAAACGAACTAAGGAGGAATGATAAGAATGGGAGATATAAAAAAACATGAAGAAAATTATTGGCACATAAAGAAACCAGATTTATTATTATTAAAGATATTTGGAATATCAATATGGATTGGAATAAGTGTTGGGGGTATATATCAATTTCGTGTTAATAATTTTGCATTAATAATAGGTTCAACTTTATTATTCATTGTTGTTACATTTGGAACTTATATATTAGGAAATATTCCAAATAATTAATAATACATTAAAACATAACACCTTCCCAAAGTAAATCCGACTAAAGTCGGGGGTTTTCAAAGAATGGCAAAAAGAATTAAGATAAAGAAACTTTACCAAGTTACTGACCATACAGGTGGATGGGAATATTGGTTATTCAGAACAAAACCAGAAGCAGAAAGACAAATAGCTAAACAGAAAGATCAAGGCAAAGGATTTGCTCTAACTACCCTTGAATTAGGTGATGAACCTTTATGGATTTTTGAATCTGAAAAAGAAATAATTGATTATGCTAATAAATTATGTAAGAAAAACAAAGGAGGAAAACGGGCTTCCTCCCACAGATAAATCTGTGGGTATCCGCCCTAACGTTTTTATGAGATGAGGTATTAAAGATTAAAATGGGTAACAGAATAAGGAAAGATATGATTTTGGTGGAAGATATAACAGTTATAAGTTTTAAGTCTTATGTTAGAAAAGGAAAAACGTATTACCAGAATAGATTGAACGTTCCACCTACAATTAATCCTGGAAGTTATGATATAATATTAGTTCCTAGAAGATTAAATTAACGTATTAAATAGCATGGAGGTGCTACAATGCAAATAAACAAAGAACATGAAAGTAAGGTAATAAAAGAACCAATGAGAATGACACAGGAAAAGTGGATAGAACACTTCAATGGTGAAGGTATGGGGATGATTTCAGCACCAAACCTATATCAAACAGCAAAAACAGGAAACAAAGCACTAATAGAAAGTCTTAAACAAGACCTTAAAGATGGAGTAATTATGACTAGCTCCCAAATAAGATATAACAAGAAAACTTTATTAGCAGAAATAATCCATAATGTTGGAAGTAAATTTGCAAAAATTAAGAAATACAAAATAGAAATACCAGTATTCAATGGAGATTTTGAAGAAAATAGAAAAACAGAGAAATACTTACGGGCACAATTCGATACCAAAGACAGCTTAGATAAAATCCTAAAAACCTTAAAGAAGTTTGGAAAGGAAAGGGAAATAAGACTTTGGACTCCAAATCAACACGATAGGAAAAAGAGACCTGTTCGCTCTGTTGGGCTGTGCTTCAATGGCTTTGGCAGGTTCGATGTCGGTGGTGACGTTTGGTTCGATAGCGTTGAGGGCTTGTCTCGTGGGGTGATTATAGATTCTGCGAAGCAGAGTAAAAAAATAAGGGGGGAATCAAAATGAAACTTTTAATAGGAGATGATGAATACAGGACACAAGAACAGGCAATCGCTCACCATAACAAGAGAAAAGAGCGTATGCTTTCAATACCTGATGTTTTCCAATTAGTTAAGGCCATCTTTTATCAAAGTCTTTTCTTAATGATTCTATTCCTTCTGTTTTGTTTTCTTGTAACAAGCACAAGGATAATTTACAGCGAAGATAATCTATCTGCAAAAATAATACATAATGCAGGTAGCACAGTATTAAAACCAACAGAAATAAATCTAAAAGAAGTTCCAGTATGCAGACCAACATACATAAAAGAACTCTTAGAAACAGAAGCAGGGCTAGAATACATCAGAGCATTAATCAATAACAAGAAATCAACAAAAGAAGAGAAAATAAACTTATTCGTAGCATTGAGCGGAAAGAAAGAAAAGAATATAAGGTTCTGGACACCCACTCAATCCCAAAGAGAAGATAAGCAAGTTCGCTCTGTTGTGCTGTACTTCAGTGACTTTGGCAGGTTCGTTGTCTTTGGTAGCAGTTGGTTCGATAGCGATGAGGGCTTGTCTCGTGGGGTGATTATAGATTCTGCGAAGCAGAGTAAATTTTTCAGCAACAAAGCAATCTTCGATATTGAAGAAAAAATCATCACAATACCCATGAAGAAAACATTGATTAAAGAGATAGAGAAGAAACAAAGAGAAAAACAAAAGGTAAGAATAAAGTGGGAGTTAAAAACTAAACTAACATAACTATCTTTGGCAAACGCCAGAGGCACACGTCAGTTTATTAAGGCTTTATTGTCATAAAATGCAGTTGTGATACACAGTAGGAAACGAAAATGTAAAGCAACAGTGATATGAAGATAAACTGGCTATAAGAGATTCGCTCTGTTGAGCTGTACTTCAATGACTTTGACAGGTTCAATGTCAATGGTAACAATTGGTTCGATAGCGATGAGGGCTTGTCTCGTGGAATGGCTTTGGAGTTTGCCTTAGACTTATACAATGAAAAAATACAAAAATTTATATGGAGAACTTTGTTCAGAAGAAAACTTAGCTTTAGCTTTCAAAAAAGCAAAGAAAAGAAAATCAAGAAAACCTTATGTTATAGAATTTAATAATAACCTAGATGAAAATTTGAAGATACTTAGAGATGAATTATTATCAGAAGTATACAAACCAAGACCATTAAGAACCTTTGTGATAAGAGACCCTAAAGTTAGAAAGATAAGAAAATCATATTTTGTTGATAGAATAGTTCATCATGCAATTTGCAATATTTTAGAGCCTATATTAGAGAAAAGATTTATCCATGATTCTTTTGCTAACAGAATAGGAAAGGGAACTTTAAATGCTATAAAAAGATTTGATAAGTTCAAATTGAAAGCATCTAAGAATAATACTAAGAATTGTTATGTTTTCAAGGCAGACGTTAAGCATTATTTTGATGAAGTAAACCATAGTATTTTAATTAATATTCTAAGAAGGAAAATCAATGATGAAAAAGTAATCTCACTAATCTCTAAAGTTTTAAATAACCATTCTGATAAGATTGGTATGCCATTAGGGAATATGACTTCGCAATTTTTTGCTAATGTCTATCTGAATGAGTTAGACCAATTTGTAAAGAATGAATTAAAGGCAAAATACTATATACGCTATGTTGATGATTTTGTTATCCTATATGATAATAAAACTATTTTAGAAAATTATAAAGAAAAGATTGATAGTTTCTTAAAAGAAAAGTTACAGCTAGAACTTCATCCAACTAAATCAAAAATATTATTATTGAATAAGGGAATAGGATTCTTAGGATTTAGAAATTATACTTATCATAGATTGTTAAGAAAATCAAATATAAGAACTATGAGAAAGAGGATTAACCATGAAGATTACGATTCTATATGTGAATTTTTAGAGGGATGGATGTCATATGCAAACCATGCAAATACTTATAATTTAAGAAGCAAGATTACCAATACTATTGAAAATAATTTTCAAGGAAATGTATCTTTATTACATATAGATAGAATGATTAAAAAAGGAGCAATAGCTTAATACCAATTAGACCGAAATTAAGAACAAAGGTGATTAAACAATGAAACATTTAATGTTATGCAGGGAATGTAACTTAATATTTAAGTGTAGTAAAAAGAATATAATTTATAGGATAAATTACAAGAAAAGTATATGGTATCATTATATTAAATGCCCCATCTGCGGTAATGAAAATAAGTTCCATAAAACTAAGTTTCTTAAACCAGTTAAAGGAAAGGATATTGAAATATCAGTTAAAGGAACTAAATACTTAGAAGAACAATAAACGGTATTAAGGAGGTTTAGAATGGTTAAAAAGAAAGTTCAAAGAAGAAAATGGGAAGATATAACAAAAGAGTGTAAATTCAAATTAAAAGCAGATAGTGAAGGAACTTATTATTTAGATATATATTATAGGAATAAAGAAATAGGTTCTGCATTAAGTATAAATTATATAATAGGTATAGATGCTTTATTACAAGATGATTACAAGATTTCAAATGGTAATGATGGAGGAAGTAGAACATTAAAGAAAATAAGCAATTTTAAAATACTCAAAAGGGTAAACTAACGTATTAAGCATGGAGGTGCT
>SDBS01003343.1_pt1 | contig 15733 bp, 9 predicted proteins | sample 2277091 | NCBI WGS metagenome assembly SDBS01 (sample SAMN10404972, study PRJNA504765) | marine sediment metagenome | isolation source: marine sediment core GS10_PC15, 163 cmbsf | place: Arctic Ocean: Southern Knipovich Ridge | collected 2010 | reverse complement strand
GAGCAGAAGGCTCTATCTATCCCTTGAAAATTTTTGAACGATTCTGGTGGCCTTTTACTAAAAGAATAGTAGAAGCCTTAAATGATGAAGGAATTATAACTTGGCTTCATCTCGACCACTGCTGGGATTTGAATATTCCTTATTTTAAGGAACTACCAAGAGCTTCATGTATCATTGACCTTGATGGACTAACAGACATATTTAGAGCTCAAGAAATCCTTAAAGATCATTTATGTATCCAGAGTGATGTGTCGGCTTCCTTATTTTCTATAGGAACACCAAAACTAATCGAAGATTACGTCAAAAAGCTTATTGACAAACTTGGGGTCGATGGAGGACACATATTATCATCTGGTTGCGAAGTACCTCCTAATTGTAGACCAGAAAACTTCAAAGCTTTTCTTAGAACAGGGAAAACTTATCAATTATCAAAGGAATAATCCTTTCTCCTTGATTTTATGATTTTTCACCTATTACCATAAACTTGCCTAGGTGCCAAATATTCTGAAAAGTCATCTAATAAAGCTTTCCGAATAATGGTACAAAAATGGCATTCATCCACATATTCATTATCATGGTGAACATTGTATCTTTTAGCTAACAGAGCGGGCCCTCCCTTTAATAATGGATAACAAATAGGATGTAGTTTTACATCGTAATTTTCTACCAAGTTTGACAGAGGAGTTTTCCACATGTTGCCAATACTTATTCCTTGACAAATTTGGATATTGCCAAAGGAATCAACATGTAATTTTTTTGGATTAACTAAATCTCTGTTAGGACATCTATCAAGATCTTTCCAAAATTTTCTTGGTAGATTTTCAGTCAATTTTTCTACAGCTCGTCCTTTAAACACAAGACGACGTTCGTGACCCATAATCTCTTCAATTGAAGGTTTATTAACAGAAAGAGTGAGAACTTTCAGACCCAAGTTTTCCGCGACAAAGGTAGCTATCCTCGCTGGGGTATTTTTTGAAGAATTACCATCAAAATGAAATGGATCCTCACTAATACCTAAGATTGAGACATTTAACATTGAAAGGGGTTTAAGCCATCGCTTTGCTTCCTCAATTGAAGTAGCCCAGTACGAGTTGGTTGCGATCCCTGTTTTAAAACCCATATCACGAGCAATTTTGAGGCCTTCAAGTAGGATAGTATAATATAGAAAAGGTTCTCCACCTTCAAAATAAATCCATTCAGTCTCGATTTTTCGGGCTTCATTTAATAATTCTATTATTTGATTTATAGTGAATGTCCCTTCTGTTTTAGAACTACAATAAAACCAGCAATGGTCACACTCACGTGTACACGTATATGTTAAAATTAAATGAATCCCATAAAGCATAGTAACTCTTTTACTACTCTATCTTTAGTAGATTATTTGTAATTTTACATTTATTATTAAGTTAAACCAATGAAAATTTAATTACATATCAAAAAGTTTTAAAAATTGGGGATTATCTTTCAAAGAACTGAAATATTTCGAATCTTTAATAGCTTTAAATCCCGGATGCCCCTTATCTTTGGCTTCTCTCAGATATTGAATCGCTTTGTTAATTTGGTTAGATTTTAAATAATACCATGCAATATTTTCATAAGCGATAGGATGCATTTCCTCCAAATTATTCAACATATCACCAATAATTTCTTCAAGAGTTGGATCCATTATATTTGCAACAATGTAGGCATCTGTCATATTGATCCATAGCGTTGCAATCATCTCTTTTTCATGTTTTAACCAAAAATTTCTTGTTAAATTCAATGAAATCTCACTTGATTTTTCATTTTCTTGCCGATTCAGTGCATATATTACATTAGAAATCAGAAACGGATTTTCTAAGAATTTTTCATTTTCTAATACGTAATTAATGCATTTATCAGTAATTTCTTGACGTCCAGTCCTCAAACTCACCTCAAGAAGACTTGTTAAATACATTGGCTCTTGATTATTTGATTCGAATGCTTTTTCATAAACTTCTATTACTTTATTCCATTTATTTTTAACTCTGAAAAGATGCGGTAAGATCTCATAAACTTTATTAGGACAATTTGGTAATTCTGTTGCCATCTCCATCAACTGAGCTCCGAGCTTCAAGTTGGAATCTTCATATTCTTTCACATCAACAGAAGCCCCAAATTGCACGTTGGTTATCCTGACATGAGCAATTTTGTTACCAAAATCATATAACACTTTAGCTCGTTTATCTAATGGAATTTCATCAACAAAAGATTTAATATATTGAGCGGGGTTTTCTTTTTCAAGTATGAAGAATAATCTGGGATTTCTCTCAAAGATCCCTCTTCTAAGATTTTTTAAAGTATTTAATGTACTTATGTCGGGGTCGTCATATAGAGGATTACCCCTCAAATAAAGCGATTTTAGAGACCTCAATTCAGCAATAAAACTTGGTAGTGTCTCTATCTTATTGTTACTTAAATCTAAAATTTCTAAATCATCAAACTCAGCAACAAAATCCGGTATTGACGATAAATTATTCCCACTTAAATTTAACCTTTTAAGTTTTTCAAAGTCGGATAAAATCTGAGGAATCGAAGAAAAATTATTATTTTCTAATTTTATAGATTGTATGGTTAGTTTAGTGATAGTTTTGGGAAGATCCTTCAATCTGTTATTACCTAACTCTATTGTAGGGGGAGAAGTTCTTTTTGCTATTGATTCCATATCACCAATTGACTCTGGGAGAACTTCTAATCGATTATGTTCTATCCAAAAATTACGTAGTAATTTTAGATTTCCTATTGAAGCTGGGAGAAAAGATAACCTATTCTTTCTTATATCCAAGTGCCAAAGTGAGTGAAGTTTTCCGATTGATTCTGATAAATTTGATAAATTACAATTGTACAAACTTAGATATTGTAGATTCTTAATTTTAAATAAGATTTCTGGAACGTCTTCCAAATTATTTGTTCCTAAACTGATCTCTTTTAGTGAAATAAGATTTCCGATTGACTCCGGCAATTTTATCAACAGATTGTTATTAATCTCCAAATTCTCAAGTTCTGAAAGATTACCTATCTCATTTGGCAGAGTGGTTATCTGGTTTCTCCACAATCGAAGTTTTTTTAGGTTTTTCAACCTACCGATTGAAATCGGGAGCGTATTTAGATTATTATCAGAGATGTTGAGGATTTGAAGCGATTCAAGTTTACCTATGGATTCTGGGATTGTGGATAACTTATTGTATGATAATACAAAATTTTTTAAGAAAGATAGGTTCCCAATCGTCCTTGGGATAGATAATAAATTATTGTGAGAAATGTCTAGAATTTGTAATAAAGAAAGATTTCCGATTGTCTCGGGGATATTTGTTAATACATTATCTCGTACATAAAATTTTTGAAGGGATGATAAATTTCCAATTGAATCTGGGAGAGATTTTAAATTATTCTCCTTTAAATTTAATGCCAGTAATGATGTTAAACTTCCAATAGACTCTGGTAAAGCCTTAAGTCCATGCTTTTCGAAATCTAAATCTTTAATAAGGTTAAGGTTACCGATTGAATTTGGAAGATGGATTAAATGATTTCCCTTCAATTTAAGAATGATAAGATGATTTAAGTTACCAATGGATTCGGGTAGGGCTGTTAAATCATTATCATCTAAATCTAATATCTTGAGTTCAGTCAAGGTACCGATTGAATCAGGGAGAAAATTTAATTGGTTATTCTTAAGATATAATTCTTGGATTGATGTAAGATTTCCAATTGATATTGGTATCGAATGCACTGGATTATTTAATGCAGGTACAGGTACGGGTACACGTCCTCCTGGCGGTGAAGGTACCACTCGATTTTCTCTTGGTTCAAATAATTCTAAACCTATTTTAATAACATTTTTGCTTCCCACGAGATTTTGGTCGTCTACTACTATTCCAAACTTTACTTTTTCAAATTTTTCTACAAGAGGAATGGGGATAACGTCTAACTTATTTAACTCCATGAGAAAATCGAATTGTTTAGGTTTTACACCGTAATAAAATTTTAAACCTTGTTCTGAAAAATTACTAGCTTGTAGGTAATCAATGGAAAGAGATTTTAGCGAAGTTAACTTTTCCATTGATTTTGGGAGATCGTTCAATTTATTAATAGTAATATCTAATATTTGTAGTGAAGTTAGGTTTCCAATAGATTCTGGGAGGCTTTCCAGCCTGTTTACACTTAAATCTAATGTCTGAAGTGAAGTAAGGTTTCCAATGGAATCTGGAAGGATTTTTAAATTATTTCTATTTAAATATAATTTTTTGAGTGATTTTAAAGTTCCTATTGAAGGAGGGAGGATTTCTAAAGGAATATGATCTTGGATAATTCTACGATGCTTTGAAAAAGGTGATTGCTTTTCCACTTCAATAAAAAGTCCTAATTCTATAATCTCTTTATCCCCCAGATTATTCACATTGTCAGTTTTAAATCCATATGAGTCTTTAACAATATCTTTTAGACACGGAATTAGTTTTCCTGTTATTTTGTTTACATCTGCTAAAAATTTAGCTTGGTCTGGTTTCACACCATAATATAAATATAAATCTGATTCGGACAATTTCTGTAAATCTCCTGGCTGTAAAATTAGAGATTTGAGCTTATTAAAGTGTTTTGTCCAGGAAAGTGAAGGAGTCTCAAAATACAGCTGTGATTCGAATTCAATACTAGTTACATCTCCTGATTCTATAGTAGTACTAAATTTTTCTGGAAAGAACCTTTCCAACAATGTAAGAATGATTCCTTGCTCCGGTTTAACTTTATAATATTCTCCTAAGTCATTCATTAATTTAAAAAATGCTACAATATCTTTTACATTATCATTGATATCCTCAATATTCATTTTTTTCAATTTTAAGAAAAATTGGCTAAGAAAATTAGCACTTGAATAAGAAATCTTGAAATCTTGATCGTTTTTGAATACCCATACAAGTAGATTTAAAGCCGTACTCTCGTAATTATCAATAATCGCAAAACAAGCTGCTCTCCTTACATGTTCACTTGAATCCGAAACCAATAAGTTTTCCAAGATTTTATATGTTTTTTCATCCTTAATTTTCAATTTTTTTATAAATTCTAAACAATTTATACGCACATCATCATCAGTAGCATTCTCTAGAAGCAAGATAAGTTGTTCTGATGCTTTATTTTTATTCACAATTTCTCTCATGTAGTTATTATAAATGCTTTCAGGCTTTTCCTTTAATTTTTGGAGCTCTAATTCTTTTTTTTTAGCTAATTCTAAAAATAAAGACTTTTCTGATTCATTTGAGAAATATGCTGCTTTATTATAAATCTCTGGTAATTTATAAGTTTTAGCAACCGACATAATATTTTCTATCCCCTTTTTAACTTCTGAGTAATTTTCTTCGATTCTTAATTCTATAAAATGAGCTAATTTTGCTTTAAGTTCTTCGATTAGTTTTCTTTTAGATTCTTTAGTTAAATTTTCGCCATTATTGTTATTCGCCAAGAAACCCACTTTTAATTTTTTATAATTGTATATATTACTTTTTAATGCAGGTTATTTTAATAATACTTATTAGCTAATTATTTGGGTATTGAATAAGCAAATTTGTTATGGAGAAATTAATCTTTTTAGCTTTAGATGGATTAAGTTGGAACGTTATCAATGAAATGCTTTTAGAAAATAAGCTCAAAAACATTAAGAAGCTCATTAATGAAGGTGCTTCTGGTATAATGAAAGCTGATTTTCTTTTAATATCTCCAAAAATATGGGCATCGATTTTTACAGGAAAAAAACCAGAAAATCATGGTATTTTAGATTTCTATTCTACGAAAGAGGATTTACGAACTAAACTAATTTGGGAAATTTTACATGAAAAAAACAAAAAATTGGGAATATATAGACCATTAACCAGTTGGAATGCATTAGAAGTTGATGGTTTTTTTGTTCCAGGTTTTCTATCACCTAAATTAAATGTTTATCCCGAACACTTAAATCTTTCAGATATATTATCTCAAGGAGTTAAAAGAAATCAGGAAGACCATTTGGATATCATGAAAAATTTCTATGAGATCCAAGAATTAGAATTCATGCGTCACGCTAATACATTTTACATGTTAATAAGAAGTTTAACCCTAATTTTTCTTTATTTTATGACATTTCATGTGATAAAATTTCTCATTTTTCATGGAAAGAGAAAATTGAAAAATTTAAATACTCGGATCTGATTCCTGCGATCTATTCAAGAATAGACAAGTTTATTGGAAATATCTTAAAATACGTTAATAAAAGAAGAATTTATCTTTTAATAGTTTCAGATCATGGATTTAAGGAAACATTTGGTTTAGATACTCGAAAAAATATAGTCACACTTAAAATAACAAATCTAATAAAGACATTAGGTCTCGATAAGGATGTTTATGGCTCACATTTTGATATTCTAGCATTTTTTAGAATAAAACCTGATTCTTCACTCTCATTTGGTGATTTTAAGGAAAAATTAAATTCAATTAAACATAGAGGTAAACCCATTTTTGATATTGAAGAATTGGATAATTGGTTAATTGTTAAAATTAAAGAATCTTATTTGAATAGTCAAGATTTAATACTTGATTTATCTGATGGAAGAGAAATCCGAATAGGGTCCATTTTTAATTTTAATACTATCGTTACAGGTTCTCATAGCGAAGAAAATGGTGTATTTATAATATATGGTCCTAACATAAATCCAGGAGAAAAATTGAAAGAAGTTAAACCTTACGATATAACACCTACAATTTTTTCTTTAATGAACGTTCCAGTGTCTTCAAAAACAGATGGAAGGGTTTTAAAGGAAATCTTTAAGGAGCAACCTCTCGTAAAGTATTATAATGAAAAAGATTGGTTAAAAAAAAATAAGAAAAAAGCCTTAAGTAAAGATGAGGAAGATATCATTAAAGAACGTCTTAGATCCTTAGGTTATTTGTAGGAAACTTTTTTTCATTTATTTTTCTCTGTTCTTTCAATCATTTCACGAGATAGACTTTCAAAAACTTGCCTCACATTTTCACCCGTTATCGTAGAAGTTTCTAAACACCGAAACATGCGATTTTTTTTAGTAAAATCGTTCAGATTTTTGTAGGACACCGCTCTTTCTTCAATAATATCTTTTTTATTTCCTACTAATATTATTGGTATATTTTCAAATTCAAGTTTTATAGCTTTTTTAACAATAGCTAAAGATGAATCTATTGCGCCTAAACTGGAATTATTCGTTAAATCAATAACAATAATGACTCCTGAAACTCCTTTAAGATACATATAATGGTCTTCCCTTAATTTGCCTACATCCCATATTTTTAAAACAACTTTTTTATCTTCAATTTCAAGAATTCTTTCCCTAATATCAATTTCGACACCAGATGTAGGAATTGGTATAAATCTGAACCTATCACTTTCCCAAATCCCTAATCCTCGAAGTAAGGATGTTTTTCCTACTCCTTGCTCTCCCATAATAATTACTTTAAAATAATAATCTCCTCTGATCGGTTTATGATACATTATTGAATCTTCTGATCATTTATAGCAAAATTTTTGCATTCTATTATAAAAAATTACACTTAATTATTTTTCTTGACTTGACAGTACCCCAAATTTTTGAGGATAATAAGCCTAACCTTTCTCGTCTAATTCTCCAAGTTTTTTAATCAATTTAGAAGAGATTATCTTGGGATATTAAATAAATTTTTTATATTTATGTGCTTTCCATTCTAAATAGCCTTTAGTTATTTTTCCACGCCACTCAGCGTATTTACCTGTTTTTTTTGTAAATTCTTTTTTAAGTTCGATCTCCAATTCGTTTTTTAAGTCCCCGATTGATATATTTCTCTTTTTGGCAATTAATGATAATGCTACCCTAAAGATTTCTGGTGTTGTTTTTAAATAAATTGTTAGTGGAGCCTCAATTCCTTGAATTAAGATTTTAAGGTCTTTTTCTTTCAAATCATTTAGATACCCCTGTTTTAATAAATTAATCATTATAGAATTATAGCCCGCTGAAAACGCTTCTTTAATTTCATTAATAATTAAAATTTTAGTTGTGGAACCTTCTGATTCTGTTAAATTTTTCAGTAGATGACTATATTCAACAAATTTCATAGGATTTTTAGCCAAATCTTTATTATTCGAACCTCCAAGCTCATTTATTAATTCACGGGGAATTTTATTATCACTTACATTTAGTTCTTTTAAATTTTTGAGGTTCTCTAACCCTTTTATGGTGGTTATTTCGTTCCTACTTAAATCTAGATTTTCTAACTTTTTGAGGTTTTCTAACCCTCTAATTTCTTTTATTCGATTACCTCTTAAATGTAATTCTTTTAATTTAACTAATTTATCTATACCTGAAATTATCCTAATCTTGGGATAATTTTCCATCGCATCTCTATCCCAGGCATCGGCCCAAGGATCTGGAGGAGCACAAGTATCATTAATTTTTAAAATCTCTAAACTTGTAAGATTTTCTAATCCTTTTATCCCAGTAAAATGATTTTTACTTAGATCTAACTCTTTCAGATCGTAGAGAACATCCAATCCATGTACTTCAGACATATCTTCAATATCAGCCTCACTTAGGTCTAATTTATTATCAATTACCTCATAAAATACTTCTTGAGTTCTAGTAGGATAATATCTGTCTGCTTTCCGCAATACTGTCCTCATTAAGGTACATCCATTTTTTTTAATTCCTGATGCAGTTGTTCCATTATTTCTTTTGGAATAGGATTTCCTGATAAATCTATCTTTTTTAACTCTGTAAAGTGGTCTAATCCTTTAATCACCCTAATTTTGTTTTAAATTTTATACAAAAATGATATACTATTTAATACTTTTGATTAATCAAAAAGCTTCAGAAACTCTGGATTGTCAGCTAAAGCTCTGAAATATTTCGAATCCTTTAGTTTCATAAATTCAGGATACCTCTTGTTTTTTGCCTCTTTCAGATAATAAATTGCCTCGTCAAATTGTTCTTTTTTTAGGTAATACCAAGCTATATTTGCAAAAATATGGGGGTGGAAATATTTATCATTTTTTTTCAAGAAGTTAAAGACCTCAACTACCAACTCATCAAGATCACTATCAATTTCGTTAGCAACAACGTATGTATAAGTCATATTAACATAAAGAGACATGATCATTTTCTTATTCGGTATATTCCAATATCCCTTAGTTAATTTCAACGCAATCTCGCTGGCTTTTGACGTCTCTCTTAAATTCAACGAATAAATAATATTTGAAAGTGAAAAAGGATTTTTAAGAAATTCTTTATTTTTTAATGATAGATCTACGAATTTTTCTATTATATCTTGCCGATTAAGGTGAAATGCTACGTTAATAATACCTGTGAATCTCATTGGGGTCAATAAATTTAGCTCAATTACTTTTTCATAGAGTTTTAACATGTCATTCCATCGATTCAAGGATGCATATAAGATTGGAAGGATATCAAATACTTTACTAGGGCACTTAGAGGATTCAAGGGCTAATTCCATTATTTGGATCCCAAACTCTATGTTGGAATCATTAGATTCTTTTATTTCTGTTGTAAAATTATTCTTAGTTATTATTTTAACATTTGCTGCGTTATTACCGAGGTCGTATAACAGCTCAGCTCTCTTATCTATTGGAATCTCTCTTATTAATCTTTTTACATCATCAAGGTTTTTTATGTCTCTCAAATATTGATCTATTAACTTCCAGTGCTCAATTCCTTCTTTCATATAGCTAGGAGGTTCTAGATCACATTTTTTCAACCCTAATTTATTAAGGTAAATATAATCATCTTCTTTAAAATAACCAAATTTTTTTTTTAGAAAAAGTTCTTCTAAGTTTGTTAGGTTTTCTAATCCTTTAATCATTTTTATCCTATTATCGCTCATGTCTAATACTCGTAAATTTGTTAAGCCATCTAACCCTTTAATTTCTCTGATCCCATAATTATCGCTTAAGTTTAACTCTCGTAAATTAGGGAGGGTGTCTAATCCTTTAATTTCTGTTATTGAAGTTTTACTTAGATTTAACATTTCCAAATTTTTAAGATTCTCTAACCCTTTAATCTCTTTAATCTTAATATTATTGCTTAGGTCTAACTTTCTTAAATTCTTAAGGTTTGTTAAACCTTTTATATTGGAGATATCCTCAATATGTTTACCTTGTAAAACTAATTTTCCATCTTTAACCATATAATATTTTCTACCAATAATAACATAATCAATAGGAATTTCTCTTAAGGATCCTTTTCTTTTTTGCTCATCTTCATACTCTCTTTTAGTAATCCATTTATCTTGAAAACTTTTGAGAGAGGCTAAAATCGAACCTCCAATCCAGGAGGAAATTTTTCGATATGGTGGGGCTATAATTTTTAGATCATTATATCTTGGAAATTTTTCTTTTATTTCCTTAATCAATCTCTCTTTCAAGCCAGGAAACATAGTTGACCCTCCAGATAGGATGATATTTTTATAGAGTTTTTGTTGTATGCCTCTATCACAACTTGAAATAACCTCTACTATCATCTCATCTAAAGGATCTATTGTTTTACCAATTACCGATGGATCAAAAATACATTCAGGAGCTAAGAATCTCTCAATACCTACGATAATAGTTTGCCCATCTGTTAATGAGTAGCTCTCTTCCATTTTATTGTCTTTTTTAGAAAGTAACAATTCTTTATCGGGATCGAGTGCTAAGTAACATAGGTTTTCTTTGATATCTATTACGCCTTCCAATCCTCCTGATGTTGAAAAGAATTTACCTTTTTGATCCATTAATTTTTTCAAGTACAGGGAAATATCTTTACCTCCGAAATCAACTTTTTTTATAGCATTTGTAATAGGAATTCTATCATGAATAGGAACAATAGTCGTAATTTCTTTTCCAATATCTACAACACATCCTGAAGTCAGAGAAGAAGCATATAAAGATAATAATGCTTCGTCAGCTATGTAAAGTGCCGGGACATGGAAAGTATCAAACATTATTTCAGTCATTATTTCTTTATTTGATCGAGGATTTAATGGTGGCTCTGTTAAAATTAAGGGATGGTCACGTGGATCAACTCGCAAATCGAAATGAAAGGCAAAATTCCAGATCTTTTCCATTACTTCCCAATCAGTGATAATCCCTTTCTCTATTGGATAAAAGAAATTTAAAATATCCTTCAGTTGTAGTGCCTCCTCTCCAACATAACCCTGTTTTTCGCTCTCTATAAAATTTTGAGCATCTTCAGGGGAAAAAAATTCAGGAAGGGAAATATATTTATTTTTACCCCATAATGTCGGAAATACTGATCTTGGTTGGTCTTCACCAACATATCCACATTTAGTGAATCCAGAACCGCTTTCAATCAATATAGCTTTTTTCAGCAATTTAATATCCTTCTATTAATAAGATAAGTTTAATACGCTGGTTAGTTAGATTTAATAATTCATTTTTAACATTAATAATTCTCTCATCATAAACTACACTTTTCATAGAAAATCAATCTACTTAGAGTTAGTTTAATGCAATATGAAATAATTTTGATATTAGTTTATTTTTTGTCTTTGGAACTATGCTTAATCATCCGACGTGCTAATTCTTTAAACGCATCTTCGATATTTTCGCCTGTTTTGGCTGAAGTTTCTAAATAAAAACTATCCTTATTCTTTACATAATCATTTATTATATCAACATCAATCGAACGACCAATTTCTTTAATTAAATCTAATTTATTTCCTATTATCATTGTAGTTATATCTTTTTGTAATATTTCAATCATTTCTGAGAGCCAATCTTCTATTGCTTCATAAGTTTTAAACCGAGTGAGGTCAAAAATTACAAAAGCGCCACTAGCTCCCTCATAAAAATCTTTTCGTAGAAATCTAAACTTTTCTTGACCGCCTATATCCCAAATAACAAGTTTTGCTAGATTTCCGTCATCTAAATTAATTTTCTTAGTTAAATAATTAATACCTATAGATGTAATATAATCTTGAGAGAACTGGTTTTTTACAAATCTACGTAATATGCTAGTTTTTCCAACAGATGGTGCGCCTAAGAGAAGAACTTTAAAACTATATTTTGTCATAAAATATAAGATATTTGAAATTTCCTAGTTAGAATATATAATTCACAAAATTTAAACTATTTTAGGTCAAAATATTTAGGTTTTTATAGTTGTTCTTATTTCTTACATCTATGAGAAAGTCAAAAACAAAGTTCAAACCTTTAATTTTTTTAATCATTCTCATCAACCTGCTTTCTATCCCAGTGTTTGGTTTAACTTATTTTGGTTCTAACAATTATGGGTTAAACTCATATGAAAAAATAAATACAGAGCAGTTAAACTCTTTAATTACTTATAAAAAAGATCTTAGTGATTTAGATTCAAATTTCGAATTAGACGGTAAAAATTCAATATTTGATGAAAAACTTAAAGAATATTTATCAGGAACAAACTCCTTTGAAAAAAAAATTCCTGCGGATTTAAAAATTATTATTCTATTTAAATCTAAAACGACCAAACAAGAAAGGGTTGCTATTGTTGACTCTATATTTGATGAATATGAGCTTTTAGCCAACTACGAGATTATACCAGGAATATTTTTGAAGATTAATCCAAACCACTTAATCTCAAAAAAAGATTCATTAGAAGAGGTAGAATCTATTAAATTAATTTATAAATCCCAAATCTATAATAGCCCTTATATATCAGAGGAAAACCTTAATTTGAATTCATTAAGTCCAGATTCATACTCAAATTGGTGGCTTTCGGCTATCGGAGCTGAGGATTTACAATATGATGGTACAGGAATTAGAGTTGCTGTGATCGATACCGGAGTTTATGATCACCCCGATCTGAACCTGGTAGAGAACTATAACTTTGTTTTGAATGAAAGTATCCAAAATTATGGTGATGATGTTGGGCATGGGACTCATGTTGCAGGTATTATTGGTGGTGATGGGAGTAGTTCATCAGGCAAATATAGAGGAGTTGCTCCGGGGGCATTAATTATCAATGCTAGAGCGGGAAATGAAAGTGGATTAGAGGAAGGAGTTATAATAAATGCAATTGAATGGAGTTCAAAACCCACAGATTTAGGTGGTGCAGGGGCAGATATTATTTCTATGAGTTTTGGTGGTGGGGATGCTTCTATCTCCGATAGTATAACCCAAGCAATAACAGCTGCAAAAGATAATTATAGTGTTATTTTTGTAGCATCAGCAGGTAACTCTGGTCCAGACTACTTTACAGGTTCTACTCCCGCTACTGGGATAGATGTAATTTCTGTAGGAGCTACAGATATAGACAATGAATTAGCCTCATTTAGTAGCTGGGGACCAACATTTGGCTATCTTAGTTATCCAGACGTAGTAGCACCAGGTGTAAATATCATTTCTACTGAAGCACCTCGATCTTCGATCTCAAAAGGAAAGCGCTATAAAGGGGATTTTTTTGATTTCCCTGGAAATGCTGATTATATTCCTCTTAGCGGGACTAGTATGTCTGCTCCAGTTGTTTCTGGCGCATTAGCGATTTTGAAACAAGCCTATCCTTTTTTAACTCCAGAAATGGCAAGAATTGCATTAATAGAAGGCACAAGAAAACTCGTAAATAACACAGACGATGATTTTCTTAAATCTGGGGCAGGTTTAGTAAATATAAGCGCTTCATTAGCCTATTTAAATAAAATTGTCGGGGACTACAACGATACTGCTAAAATCTTTCCTAACGACCTCCCTGTAAAACCTTACGATTTACTGAATTTCCCTGGTGATAGACAAAAATTCAATTTAACAGTAATATCCGGCAAAAGCAACTCATTTGATATTGAAGTGCCAAATAATATTCAAGGATTATCAATCTTACTAGATAAAACAAATATTTTGTTTAAAGCCTCTGGAATAGATTTCATAGAATTAGATATCCAAATTAGTAAGGAAGCTATTCCGGGTATAAGGAATTTTCAATTAAATCTAACGAATGGAGGACAACTTTATGATTCAGTGAATATTACCATAGATATAAGATTGCCGGAGTACAAAATCTTAATGGAATCCTATCACGGATTAAATGATTGGTTCTCAAGGTTATCCTATTATCAAATAGGTTTTTATGATGCTATATCAGATATTTCTAAATTTAACATATCAACTGATTATCAAATGACTCATTGGACTCCAGATTACAATAGGGATTTTAATAATTCAATTCTAACAGAAGAAAGATTAAGTCAATATGATCTTGTAGTATTACAAATGCCAATATTACCATATAGTTCGCTAGAAATGAATAACTTAAAAACATATTTTGATAATGGGGGGAATATCTTATTTTTAGGCACCAGATACCAAGACATGGTTGTTGATAACGTGAATGATCTTTTCTCAAAATTGGATATTGGTGTAGAAATTAATGAAGAGAATATTATGGATGATGAACTGGTAGGGGTAGGGGCAACACTAGATTCTCAAGGTGTTAACAATTTTGATAATCCTTCTATTTTTAAAAATGTAAGTAAGTTTAAGTGGTTTTTAGGAAATAGCTTTACAGTTTCAAATAACGCTGAATCTATTGCTACATTAGAAAATAAAACTGTTGTCGCTATGTATAACGGAACAACAGAGGGAAAAGGTCGGTTTCTCGCTTTTGGGGATTTCTTTTGGTTATTTAATGAATATAAATCTTCCACGTACTCTCAAGACCACTTTTATCTATTGAAAAATGCTATAGAATACTTTTTACCGGAAGAAGAAGTATCTATTAATATTGGTTTAGATAGTGAAAGTAGTTCTGATTCAGCAAATGAAATTTCACTATATTTAAAAAATCAAACTACAGAATCTCCAATCTCAACTAGTGATTATGATTCTTTAAATGTTAAAATAGAAAATAATGCATTCTCAAAAACTATAGCCCTAAATACATCACATGCAGATGCCGGAGTTTACTTTAACAGATCATTCATTCTGCCTTATCCTAGTTATTCTCCTTACTCAATTGTAGTAAATCTTACAATAAATTCAAAAAACTATATTAAAACAACTAAATTTCTTTTTATAGATAAGGTCAAAATTCCAATTATTAACAGTTTGTCAATTACTAGTAGAAAGATTTCAAGAACTATAAACAACTCTACTGACATCATAGTTGAGTTAGATGCCTCCACATATGGAGATGTAAATGCATTTTTATCGATTTATTCATACTCTTTCTTCAATAGCAAAAAATCAGTAAATAAGACCCTAACATTAAATCATACAATTAAAAATTTATATGCAACTAATTTCAACCCAGAAGTAACCGATCCATCAGGGTACGGAATATTCTATATCCAACCAACAAATTCAAATTTTACTGTTCCAAATTCTCCAAGGTTATTCTTTGAAATTATAAATGATCCCCCAGAAATTGTCAAAACCAACTCTTACTTTAATTTTGGTGGAAATTCAGATATTTCTTTTAATGACACATCGAATGAAGACGGTTCTAATATTTACCCTACCTCTCAAGGTACTACATTTAATTTTAGAGTTGATGCAAATGATACAGTCAATATTGAAGATGATCGAAATTCAATGAGATTATTTGTAAATCTATTCATAAGCCTAGTAACAGAAGATAATTTTCTTGTCCTTATTTCTCCAAGCTCATTTGCATATGCTGAATTGGAGTTTCAATTGACTTCTGATCTCTATGAAGGAAGCTTTAAAATTCCCAATTCGATGTTGTATAATTCTATTACAGGT